>Ga0247611_10006972_pt1 | contig 14355 bp, 11 predicted proteins | sample 177DNAGHGhighgp2_FD_192422 | JGI IMG/M metagenome (GOLD analysis project Ga0247611, IMG submission 192422) | Sheep rumen microbial communities from Palmerston North, Manawatu-Wanganui, New Zealand - 1770 DNA GHGhigh gp2 | ecosystem: Host-associated > Mammals > Digestive system > Stomach > Rumen...
GGATGACGCCGGCACACTGCGGAGCCTTCCAGCCCTTCTTGTAAGTCCAGGCCTTCACCTCCATTTCGCCGGCGGTGATGAACGTCTCGAGATTCAGCAGGGCGTAGGCCTTCTTGATGAGGCGGTTCACGCCGCTCTCCTCCAAGCCCAGCTCCTCGAGGAACATCTGCTTGTCCTCATAGCTTTCCAGTTCAGCAATATCCTCCTCGGTCTTAGCGGCGATAATCATTGCCTCGGCACCTTCCTCCTTGGCCAGCGCCTCGACTTTCTTGGTGAAGTCGTTGCCGCTCTTGGCCTCGGCCTCGCCGACGTTGCAAACGTAGAGTACGGGCTTCGACGTCAGCAGGAAGAGGTTGCGGGCGCAGTCCTGCTCCTCCTTCGTCTCGAACTCCACGATGCGGGCGTTCTTACCCTGTTCCAGCACCTCTTTATAGGCCTTCAAAACAGTCACTTCCACCTTCGCGTCCTTATTGCCGGCTGCGGCAGCTTTCTCCGTTTTTGCCAGACGCGAGTCGATGGTCTCGAGGTCCTTCAGCTGGAGCTCGGTGTCGATGATCTCCTTGTCGCGGATGGGGTCGATGGTGCCGTCGACATGGGTGATGTTTTCGTCCTCGAAGCAGCGTAGTACGTGGATGATAGCATCCGTCTCGCGGATATTGCCGAGGAACTTATTGCCCAGGCCCTCACCCTTCGAGGCACCCTTTACGAGGCCAGCTATGTCAACTATCTCACAGGTAGCGGGTACGATGCGTCCAGGGTGTACCAGCTCGGCCAGCTTCGTCAGGCGCTCATCGGGGACGGTGATGACGCCGACGTTGGGTTCGATTGTACAGAAAGGAAAGTTTGCTGCCTGTGCCTTAGCGCTTGACAGGCAGTTGAAAAGTGTGGACTTACCCACGTTGGGAAGTCCCACAATACCACATTTTAATGCCATTTTCTTCTATAAACGTTTATAAACTGGGTGCAAAGGTACTAATTAATTGATAATTCTTTGCAATCAAAGCGAATTAAGTTAGAGCGGACGATTGATAATTGAGAATTTTTAAGCAATTAGTGCGCCTCAAGCCAGTTTTTTCCGAATCCGCTGTCGGCAACAAGGGGAACGATGAGGGGGAAGGCGGCCTGCATCTCCTCCAGGACGATGCGCTCTACACGTTCCTTCTCTTCAGGATAAACTGAGAAGTTCAATTCGTCGTGCACCTGGAGAATCATCTTGCTCCGAATGCCCTCGGCGTTGAACCGGTTGTGAATGCGTATCATCGCCACCTTAATAATATCGGCGGCAGTACCCTGAATGGGGGCGTTGATGGCGTTGCGCTCCGCAAAACCGCGCACGGTAGCGTTATGGGAGTTGATGTCTGGCAGGTAGCGACGACGGCCGAAGAGGGTGGTGACATAGCCCTTCTGACGTGCTATTTCCTTGGATTTCTCCATGTAGTCGTGCACCTGTGGGAAAGTAGCAAAATAGCCGTCGATCAGCATCTTGGCTTCGTCGCGTGGGATGTCCAAACGCTCGGCCAATCCGAAGATGGTGATGCCGTAGATGATGCCGAAGTTGGCACGCTTCGATTTCGTACGTTCATCGCGCGTCACCTCTTCAATGGGCTTTTTGTAGATGTTGGCTGCGGTCGCAGCATGCAGATCCTTGCCTTCGCGAAAGACCTCTATCATTTGCGGGTCCTGCGACAGGTGGGCCATCACACGCAGTTCAATCTGCGAGTAGTCTGCTGAAAAAAACAGACATCCTGGCTCTGGAATAAAGGCCTTGCGAATCTCCTTGCCGTCCTCGCCTCGGATAGGAATGTTCTGCAGGTTGGGGTCTGATGACGAGAGGCGGCCCGTAGCAGTGACTGTCTGGTTGAATGATGTGTGGATATGTCCTGTGCGTGGATTGATCAGCTTAGGCAGCGCATCGATATACGTGCCGATAAGTTTCTTCAACCCTCTGTGTTCCAAGATGTCTGCCACTATCTCGTGTTTGTTTTTCAGTTGCTGCAGCACTTCTTCTGACGTGACGTACTGTCCTGTCTTGGTCTTTTTGGCCTTTTCCACAATCTTCAGTTTGTCGAAGAGTATCTCACCGACCTGCTTGGGCGATGCAATGTTGAATGGCTGACCAGCAAGCTCATAGATGCGTGCTTCAATCTCGTTCATGCGGTCTGTGAAAACCTTTGACGTTTCCTGCAGCGATTGCGTGTCCAGACAGACACCATTCATCTCCATTTCGGCCAAGACGGGCATCAGCGGCATCTCTATGTCATAGAACAGTTTTTCGCACTCGAACTTCTTCAGTTCGGGCTCCAGCTTGTTCTTCAGGCGTAGCGTAATATCGGCATCCTCGCAAGCGTATTCATAGACGAGGGTGGGGGAGAGGTCGCGCATGGAACGCTGGTTCTTGCCTCGCGGACCGATGAGCTCATCGATATGGATGGTCTGGTAGTTCAGGTAGATCTCCGCCATGTAGTCCATGTTGTGATGTAGTTCGGGCTGGATGAGGTAGTGGGCAATCATCGTGTCCCACATCGGACCGGCGAGACGAACGTCATAGTTGCGGAGCACCTCAAGGTCGTACTTCAGGTTCTGCCCGATTTTGAGGATTTTTGGGTTCTCGTATAAATCTTTAAAGATATTAACAATTCGCAACGCTTCTTCATGATTTGCCGGAACCGGCACGTAAAACGCCTCAAATTCCTTCACAGCGAACGATAAACCGACCAATTCGGCATCGATGGCCGAGGTTGAAGTGATTTCCGTGTCTAGACTGAGAAAATCGTTTGTCAAGAAATAATCACGAAGTTTCAGCAAATCTTCCTCATTTTCAACGAGTTTGTAGTCGTGAGTCACCGTTTTTAGGCTCTCAAAACTCGAATTTTCGCTCAAATTCGCCCCGTCGGCAGGAAATTCTGCAAAGAGATCGAGTTGTCCGTTAACGGGTCTTTGCGGTTTTTGGCTTTTTTTAAGAACTCGGTCTGCGAACGACTTCATCTCGAGTTCGGTGAGCAGCCGACTCAGTTCGTCCTCGTTGGGCTCGACAACCTTCAATGATTCCATATCGAGGTCAACAGGAACATCGGTCTTGATGGTGGCGAGGAAGTGACTCATCTTGATATCCTCGACATGCTCCTCGACTTTTTCGCGGAGTTTGCCCTTGATTTCTGCCGAACGCGCTAACAATTCCTCGATGGAACCGAACTCATTGATGAGTTTCACGGCCGTTTTCTCACCCACACCTGGACAACCGGGGAAATTGTCGGCTGAGTCGCCCATCAATGCCAGCAGGTCAATGACCGCTTCTGTCGATGGAATGCCGTATTTTTCGCAGACTTCCTTGGGGCCCATCGTCTCATAGCCACCGCCGTGACGGGGGCGGAATATCTTCACGTGGTCGCTCACCAGCTGTCCGTAGTCCTTATCAGGCGTCAGCATATAGGTCTCCACACCAATGGAACCGGCTTTTTTGGCCAGTGTGCCAATGACGTCATCAGCCTCGAAACCATCGACTTGCAGGATGGGAATACGGTAAGCTTTCAACAGTTCCTTGATGATGGGTACTGCCTTGCGAATGTCCTCTGGCGTCTCCTCGCGCTGGGCTTTATAAGCTGGAAATGCCTCGCTGCGGAAGGTGGGACCGTGTGGGTCGAAGGCCACGCCGATATGCGTCGGCTGCTCCTTGGTGAGCACTTCGTTCAGTGTGTTCAGGAAGCCCATGATGGCGCTGGTGTTGAGCCCTTTCGAGTTGATTCGCGGGTTCTTGATGAAGGCGTAATACGAGCGATAAATGAGCGCGTAGGCGTCTAAAAGGAAGAGTTTATCCATAATAATCGAGAATTTTCGCGTAAAATTACTAAAAAAATCGCCATTAATGAAAGATTTTACGTAATTTTGTCACAAAATTCTTTTGATATGGATTATTTATCGTTGATTAAGCACCCTATTTCTGAGGAATTGAACGCTTTTATTGACCTGTTCAATGAGTCGCTGACACACGAGGACGGCCTACTTGGAACAGCGCTTACGCATATCCGCCAGCGTGGCGGCAAGCGTATGCGCCCGATGCTGATTCTGCTGATGGCTAAGAACTACGGTAAGGTGTCGCAGGTGACGCAGAATGCGGCTGTTGGACTGGAACTGCTGCATACGGCCTCGCTGGTACACGACGATGTCGTTGACGAGAGTGCCGAGCGTCGTGGACAGGCTTCAGTCAACGCTACCTATGATAATAAGGTGGCGGTGCTGGTGGGTGACTATATCCTCTCAACAGCCTTGCACCGGGTGTCGCTGACCGACCATCAAAAGATTGTACAATTGCTGGCTGAACTGGGTCAGACGCTGGCCGCCGGCGAGATTCTGCAGCTGTCGAATATCCAGAATCAGGAATTTTCGGAAGATGTTTACTATCAGATTATTAACAACAAGACAGCAGCGCTGTTCGAAGCCTGTGCCAAGATCGGTGCACTCTCGGCAGGTGCATCGGAGGAGGAGATACGTGCTGCTGCAAAATTCGGACAAAACATCGGTATTATCTTCCAGATTCGCGACGATATTTTTGACTACTTCGACTCGAAGGAGATAGGTAAGCCGACAGGTAACGATATGGTGGAAGGCAAGTTGACGCTACCTGTCATCTACGCGTTGAACAACTCGTCGTTTGAGTCGATGCATACGTTAGCTCGTAAGGTTAAGGACGGCACGATCAATGCCGATGAAATCGCTGTTTTGGTGGAGTTTACGAAGGAACAGGGCGGCATTGAGTATGCCGAGCGCTGCATGGACCGTATTGCTGCCGAATCGCGCGTTTTCATCGAGCAGCACGTCAAAGAAAAGGCCATCAGGGATGCCCTGACGGCCTATCTTGATTACGTGATTCAGCGTAATTATTAGAAGCGCTCGACCTTTGGTCGCTTTTGTCCATCAAAAGAACTTTACTTCCTCGCCCATGACCTCGCTCAATAGCAAGTTGGCCAAGCGTGACGTACCCATGCGGAACCACTTGTTGGTGAGCCATTTTTCGCCTAGAACCTCTTTGACAATGGTGTAGTAGATGAGTGCGTCCATAACGCTGTTCAGGCCGCCAGCGGGCTTAAAACCAATCTGTATGCCTGTCTCGTCATAGTACTCCTTGATGGCTTGGCACATGACGTAGGCGGCCTCTGGTGTGGCTGCCGGCTCCAGCTTGCCTGTAGAAGTCTTGATGTAGTCGCATCCGCCGTACATCGAAAGCAGCGAGGCAATCTTGATGTTCTTGGCGGTTTTCAGGCATCCGGTCTCGAGAATGACCTTCATCGCAGCGTCGCCACAGGCTTCCTTCTGCTGTTGCACCTCATCGACTACGGTGTCGAAGTCGCCATCGAGGAATGCACCTACGTTCATGACGATATCGATCTCGGTGGCTCCGTCCTTAACGGCCAGCGACGTCTCGACGGTCTTCACCTCAATGAGCGATTGTGAAGAGGGGAAACTTCCTGATACACAGGCGATTTCAACACCTTCTACCTCCAGTGTCTCGCTGACTACTTTAGCGAACTTGGGATAGACGCAGATGGTGGCTACATGTGGCAGGGTGGGGTAGGCCTCCTCAAACTGGTTGACTTTCTCGGTGAAGGCCATCACGGAGGTCTCGCTATCGGTGGTCTTCAACGTTGTAAGTTCGACGCTGCCCATCAGGAATTTTTTCACTTCAGGCGTGTCGTTCTGGGCCACTTTCTCGGCAATGATCTGCTTCACGGCCTCCTGCACTTCCTGATCACTGATCTCGAGGTTGTACTTCGACAGAGCCTCTTCAACTTTTGTTTTTTCTGCCATAATATTAAGCTTTAAGTTTAGGGTTAGCAATATGTCTTAACTTGTCTCTGTTTGTCTTCTTTTCAAGGCTTTTCTGTAGCTCTTCCGTGAGGTCCACGCCCGTCTGGTTGGCCAGGCAGAGCAGCACCCACAGCACGTCAGCCATCTCGTCGCCCAGTGCCTCGCGACCGTTGTCCTTAGCTCGCTCGTCGGTGCCTTTCCACGACTGTTCACCATAGCGACGGGCGCAAATCTGCGCCAGTTCACCCACTTCCTCCATCAGCACCGCCACATTGGTCAGTTCGGAGAAGTAGCGCACGCCGTACGCCTTGATCCAGCGGTCAACCGCCTCTTGTGCTTCGCGTATCGTCATTTGGCAAAGGTTGTAAAAGTGATGAATATGGCGATAATTGCACCCAGCATAATGATGATGTTCAGGATGTTGTCGCGACGAAATTCCTGCCAGTGGAAGGCCTTGTAGACGACCGTAAACACCCACAGCAGCATGCCGATGATGATGATGAGTGTGCAGATGTCGCTGCCCAATAGGCGTCCCATTATGATGCCTATGAACATCATGGCGATGCCTGATATCTCGAGCTCTTTCAAGTATTTTTTCATCGTATTATGAGGTTTTACTCCTTGTTTTTTGTGTCCATACAGATGGTGACAGGTCCGTCGTTCAACAGTTCCACCTGCATATTTGCTCCAAACTCGCCCGTACCTACTGGCTTGCCGACGGCCTCAGAGAGCTGCTTGCAAAAGGTCTCGTAGAGTGGGATAGAGTGCTCGTGACTGCCGGCACGGAACCACGAAGGGCGGTTACCTTTCTTATATGAGGCGTAGAGCGTGAACTGGCTTACAACCAGCACCTCGCCCTGAACGTCCTGGATGGAGCGGTTCATCACGCCTTCTGCGTCGTCGAACACCCGCAGGTTGGCTATCTTCTTCACCAGCCAGTCGACATCCTCCATTGTGTCTTCATCGCACACGCCCAGCAGCACCAGGAATCCCTGTCCTATGCTGCGTTTCTTGGCTTCTGTAGCGGTGCTGGCTTCGCACTCTACAATTCTTACGCTGGCGTGCGTTACGCGTTGTATGACGGCTCTCATCGTTTGATTTTTCGGCAAAGATAGTGTTTTATTTTCAAACCACCAAATCTATGACCTCTTTTATCGCTGTTGCAGTGTTGCAGTGTTGCAGTTCCAAAATAGACTATGTGAAAGTCGAAATATACTTCTATATTTATATATATATTTATATATATATAAATATAGTGATAATAATTTATAAATGCGAGTCTTCTCAACAACTGCAACAACTGCAACACTGCAACGTAAGACGGTCAACCAAATTAGGAAATTCAACGAGGCGCTGCCCTGAGACGAGTGGCATCCCGCTCCGTGCAGACAGCCTCTCCGCTCCGTGCAGACAGTCTCTCCGCTCCGAGCAGAACCTCAGTCCGCTCCGTGTCGGCTGTTAGGGTTTTTATGCGTCCTCCGGCTGTGTATTTTCGGGGTGGAAATAATCATGGACGAGGCGGGCTTTTGCAGGCCCTATAATTGCACTCAGCGTCTCGAGGTCGGCCTCACGAATCCTACGAACCGATTTAAGGCCATTTAGAAGCCCGTCACGCGTTTTTTCTCCTATGCCCGGTATGTTGTCAAGCTCGGAGTGTAAAGCGCGCTTAGAACGCTTGTTTCGATGGAATTCGATGGCGAAGCGGTGTACCTCGTCTTGGAGCTGTGTCAACACGTGAAAAAGCTCCGAGTCGGTCTTCAGCTGAACGCTCATGGGTGGGAATCCGAAGAGCAGTTCGTTGGTGCGGTGGCGGTCGTTCTTGGCCAGGCCCGCAATGGGGATATCCAGGTGTAGCTCGTCCTGTATGACCTCGCGGATGACCTCCATCTGACCCTTGCCACCGTCTGCCACGATCAGGTCGGGTAGCGGTTGCTGTTCCTCTACGAGACGCTGGTAGCGCCTGCCCACAACCTCCTTCATCGACGCGTAGTCATCAGGTCCCACAACGGTCTTGATGTTATACCGTTTGTAGTCGCTTTTCGAGGGCTTCATCTTCTTGAAAACAACGCAGGCGGCGACGGCATCTGTACCCGAGATATTGGAGTTGTCGAAACACTCAATGTGGTAGGGCAGGGTAGGCAGGTGCAGCTTCTCCTGGAGCTCTTTCATCAGACGCACCTGTTTCTGTTCGGGATTCAGTTTCTCCGCTTGTTTCAGACGGTCGAATTTGTACTGCTTGCCGTTCATCGCCGACAGGTCGAGCAGCGTCTTTTTATCGCCTAATTTGGGTACGGTAAACCGCACATTTTCCAGTTCTACGTCCACTTCCTGAGGTACGACAATCTCCCTAGCGTCGCTCTTGAAACGTGCTCTCAACTCCACGATTCCCAGCTGCAGAAGTTCCTCGTCGGTCTCATTGAGTTTTTTCTTGTATTCGATTGTAAACGACTGATTGATGCTGCCGTTCGACACGTGAAGATAGTTGATAAACGCCATCTTCTCGTCGCTCGTGATGGTGAAGACATCCACGTTGTTGATGGTATGGCTGACGACTTCACTCTTGCTGACAAACCCGTCCAAAGCCAGGTATTTGCGCTTCACTTCCTCTGCCTCCTCGAACCGCAATTCCTCTGCCAGACGAAGCATTTCATCCTTTAATTCGCGCAGTACCGCACGAGTATTTCCCTTCAGGATTTCGCGTGCCTGCGCAATGTTTTTCTGGTAGTCTTCGTGGCTCTGTTTACCCGTACACGGTCCCTGACATTTTTTGATGTGATAGTCCAGGCAGACTTTGTATTTGCCGCTCTCAATGCCCTCCTTCGTGATGGGTTGCCGACAGGTTCGAGGCTGGTACAGTTCCTTGATGATTCCCAGGATGGCGTACATGCTACCCACATGCGAGTAGGGCCCATAATAGGTACCCCATTTTTTGTTGATGGTGCGCGTCTTGAAGATGCGTGGTAGGTACTCATTGGTGACGCAGATGCTGGGGTAGGTCTTGCCATCCTTCAACAGCACATTATACCGCGGGTTGTATTTCTTGATGAGTGAGTTTTCCAGCAACAGCGCATCTTCCTCGGTGTTGACAACGGTATAGGAGATGTCGTGAATCTTACTGACCAGCACCTTGGTTTTGAAACGGTCCACCTCCGTATGGAAGTAGGACGAGACCCTCGACTTGAGGTTCTTCGCCTTACCTACATAGATAATGGTGTGGTCCTGATCGTAGAACTGGTAGCTGCCGGGCTTGTCAGGCAATCGTCTGACAATGCCCTGCAGATACGCTAAACGTTTCTCGTTTTCCTCCTTTGTCATCTTCCAGTTATTTGTTTGACACTTCTCTTAAAGTCCTTTGCCGACAGGGGTTTCATGGGGCTGTGTTTCACGTGGAACATAAGACACCATGTCCCTTTACACTCCTATATGGTCAGTAGTGTTGTCAGGTCGATACCCTCAAACTCATCACGACCGTGAAGTCCCTCATCCCTGATCTCGATGATAAAGTTGATATAGACCTTCTTCGGATGGAAATGCTGCACCAGTTTGTAGGCAGCCTTTGCGGTGCCACCCGTAGCCAACAGGTCGTCGTGAATCAGTACGACATCATTTTCGTCGATGGAGTCGATGTGCATCTCAATTGTGTCTACACCGTATTCCTTAGAGAACGACTCCTTAATGACGGTAGAGGGGAGTTTGCCTGGTTTACGAGCCATCACCATACCCGCACCCAACTTCACTGCCAGGGCAGCCGCCAGGATGAAACCGCGACTTTCGATACCGACAATCTTCGTAATGCCCTTGTCTTTGTAAATCTCGTAGAGTTCATCTACCATGATTTTCATGCATTCAGCATTTTTGTAGAGTGTCGTCACGTCACGAAAGTTGATGCCTTTCTTGGGGAAATCAGGTATGCACCTCAGATTGTCCAACAGTACTTTGTTATTCATTTTCAGTTAGTTATATTGGTTAAACATTGTTGCTTGTTTCACGTGAAACATCACCCTTCCTCCTTTTCATTCTTCACTTTTCATTCTTCACTCTTCATTCTTTATTCTTCATTAGCGTAGCGCCTATCTTCCCATCAGCACCAGTATGGCGTTGATGTCGCTTGGTGAGACGCCGGGAATTCTGCTTGCTTGCGCCAGTGTTTCGGGCTGAATCTTCATCAGCTTCTGCCTTGCTTCCGTTGAAATGGCGTTTAGGTTTTCATAATCGAAATGGTCCTTAATGCGGATGTTTTCCAGACGGTGCATCTTCTCGGCTACGAGTCTTTCGCGCTCGATGTACCCCTTATATTTGATGCGCACCTCAGCGGCTTCGCTGATTTCTTCGTGGCGATTCTTCGGACGATTCAGTATTTCCTTCAGTTCGGGGATGGCATCCTCGAGCTTTGCAAATGTCAGCTCCGGACGACTGATCAATTCTGTCAACTTGCAGCCATACTGGAGTGGGGTAGAGCCGAGCGCTTCCAGCGCGCCGTTAATGAGGCGCGGCTTGATGGCATAAGTGTTGCAGAAACTAATGATTTCTTCGAGGTGCTGTTTCTTCTCCATCCACCAGTCATAGCGGTCTCTCTTCACGATACCGAGTTCGTAGCCACGTTCTGTTAGTCGGGCATCGGCATCGTCCTGTCGCAACAGTATGCGGTATTCTGCGCGTGAGGTGAACATACGGTAGGGTTCGTCGACACCCTTCGTCACCAAGTCATCTATGAGTACGCCAATATACGCCTCATCACGTGCCAGCATCAACGTCTTTTTTGTTGCGATTCCATCGCAACCTGCTGTCCCCGCCTTGAGTGCCGCGTTGATGCCTGCCAGCGTTCCCTGTCCGCCGGCTTCCTCGTAGCCTGTCGTGCCGTTCACCTGTCCTGCCATAAACAGACCACCGATTATTTTCGATTCCAACGCATGATTCAGTTGGGTTGGGTCGAAGAAATCGTACTCGATGGCATAGCCCGGACGATAGACCCTTACGTCTCTCAGCGCCGGTATGTGTTTCAATGCGGCTATCTGCACATCCATCGGCAGACTTGAAGAGAAGCCATTCAGGTACATCTCGTTGGTGTCTGTTCCCTCCGGTTCCAGGAACAGTAGGTGCTGTTCGCGATCGGGGAAGGTGACGAGCTTCGTCTCTATCGACGGACAGTAGCGCGGTCCGATCGACTGTATCTGTCCGTTGAAGAGTGGGGAGTCAGCCAGTCCTGAGCGCAGCGTCTCGTGTACTTCGGGGTTGGTGTAGCATTCCCAGCATGGCAGCTGCGGTAGGGGAAATAGACTGTGAGTCTCAGACGACCCAGAAGTCCCATAGATCCCATAGGTCCCATGGGACTCATGGGGCTTGTTGAAGTACGAAAACCGGTGGAAGTCATTCTCACCGTCCTGGCGGTTCATGTCCTCGAAGTGTACGCTCCGCTTGTCGATGCGTACAGGTGTGCCCGTCTTCATGCGGGCTGCGCGGATACCGTGCTGCGTGATGCTCTCTGTCAAGCGCTCGGCAGCGGGTTCGGCTATGCGTCCGCCCTTCACCATCCGGCGGCCGATGTGCATCAGACCATTCAGGAACGTGCCGGCCGTCAGTACCACACAGGGGGCGTGGAACTCAGCCCCCCAGATGGTCTTGACGCCTGTCACCCGTTTCGTTTGTTGCTGTGCCACAGCGACCGTCTCAACCAGCAGCTCCTCCACCTGGTCCTGCCAGATATCCAAATTCTCGGTTTCATCGAGCACCTTCCGCCATTGCCAGATAAACTTCCCGCGGTCGCACTGGGCACGTGGACTCCACACGGCTGGTCCCTTAGAGCGGTTCAGCATACGGAACTGTATGGCTGTGGCGTCTGTCACCAGTGCCATCTGACCGCCCAAGGCGTCGATCTCGCGTACGATTTGTCCCTTGGCGATGCCGCCGATGGCGGGATTGCACGACATCTGCGCAATCTTGTTCATGTCCATCGTGATGAGTAGCGTCCGTGCACCCATGTTGGCAGAGGCGGTAGCCGCCTCGCACCCTGCGTGTCCGCCGCCGATGACAATCACATCATAAGTCTTGTTCATGCGTTCTTTTGCTATTTTGCTTGCAAAAATACAAAAAGTTTCTGAAACCAAGGCGCATTCCAAAAATAATGTGTAAATTTGCAACCATGATTGAACGGATTACGAGTACGCAGAATCCCAAGGTGAAGCATCTGGTGCTTCTGCAGCAGAAGTCTTCTGAGCGGCGGAAGGCCGGACTCTTCGTTGTTGAGGGACGCCGTGAACTGATGCATTGCCTGAAGGCGGGCTACGAGGTGCAGACGGTTTTCTGCTGTCCTGAGGTTGAGACGGCCACCGAGCCGATGCCACCGTTGCCTGACACGGTCCGGCTGTTTGAGATTTCGCAGGAAGTTTATCAGAAAGTGGCCTATCGCGGCTCGACGGAGGGTGTCGTCGCTGTGGTGAGAAGTCGACAGCTTACGCTCGACGACCTGCATCTGGGTGACCAGCCGCTCCTTGTCGTCGTTGAGAGCGTGGAGAAACCAGGCAACCTGGGCGCTATCCTGCGCTCGGCCGATGCGGCAGGTGTCGATGCCGTCATTGTCTGCGATCCACTGACCGACCTCTACAATCCCAACCTTATCCGCTCGTCGGTAGGCGGCTTCTTCTCTGTGCCTTGCGTGGCCTGTACTTCCGAGTCGTGCATCACCTTCCTGAAGCAGCGGGGCATCCAGATACTGACGGCACAGTTACAAGACTCCCACCTCTACTACGATACGGACATGCGCCGTGCGACGGCCATCGTCATGGGGACCGAGGCAACGGGACTCACCGACCAGTGGCGACAGGCTGCCGATGCGCACATCCGGATACCCATGCTGGGACGTGTCGACTCACTCAACGTCTCCGTCTCGGCCGCCATCCTGATGTATGAAGCCGTTAGACAACGGACGTAAGAGTAGCGTCCGCAATCTTCTTTCTTCTCCTGCCGACTCCTTATACTTTGTATAAATTATGCATTTTTTCTTCGCAAACGTTTGCGAATATCATTATTTTTTGTTAATTTTGTACCCTCAACGTGTGTGCATGTACCTACTATGAAGTATTCAACAATTCATAAATAATTTAATTTCAACAACTTATGTGGTTAATCAATTCATCAATTGGTAGAAAAGTTGTAATGTCCGTAACGGGTGTTGCGCTCATTCTGTTCCTGACCTTTCATGGTTGCATGAACGTGGTGGCGCTCTTCTCCGGAGAGGCTTACAACATGATTTGCGAATTCCTGGGTGCCAACTGGTATGCTGTTGTGGCTACACTTGGTTTGGCTGCCCTGGCAGTGATTCACATCGTCTACGCCTTCATCCTGACTGCGCAGAACCGTACAGCTCGTGGCGACAACCGCTACGAGGTGGCTACAACGGTGAATGCCGGTAAGGTGGAGTGGGCGTCGAAGAACATGCTGGTGCTGGGTATCATCATCTGCTTGGGTCTGCTGCTGCACCTCTGGAACTTCTGGTACAACATGATGTTCGCAGAACTTATCGGCGCTACGCCAGTCATCAGTCCCACCGACGGCTTTGAGTGGATTAAGGTGACATTTGCCAACCCTGTGTTTGCAGTGCTCTACATCATCTGGCTGGTGGCTCTCTGGTTCCACCTCTCTCACGGTTTCTGGTCAGCCATGCAGACCTTCGGCTGGAGCGGTAAGATCTGGCTGAAGCGCTGGATGTGTATCGGTAACATCTACGTGACCCTGCTCGTTCTCTGCTTCATCGTGGTGGTACTGGCCTTCTGGTTCGGTTGCGCGCCTTCACTCTGCTGTGACGGTGCTGCGGCTGACTGCTGCAAAGAGGCTGCTGCAGCTTGCTGCAAGTAATGTTCAGTTTGTTGCTGTACACAGCAACTCCTTAAAACTTAAAAAACAAAAAGACTATGGCAAAAGTAATTGATTCTAAGATTCCTGCAGGACCAGTGCCTGAGAAATGGAAGGAATATAAGGCTCATCAGCGTCTGGTTAACCCCAAGAACAAGCTGAAGCTCGACGTGATTGTGGTTGGTACCGGTCTGGCTGGTGCTTCTGCAGCTGCTTCACTCGGTGAGATGGGCTTCAATGTGATTAACCTGTGTATCCAGGACTCTCCCCGTCGTGCTCACTCTATCGCCGCTCAGGGTGGTATCAACGCCGCCAAGAACTATCAGAACGATGGTGACTCTGTCTATCGTCTGTTCTATGATACCGTAAAGGGTGGTGACTATCGTGCTCGCGAGGCCAACGTATATCGTCTGGCTGAGGTATCAAACAATATTATCGACCAGTGCGTAGCTCAGGGCGTTCCTTTCGCTCGTGAGTATGGTGGTATGCTGGCCAACCGTTCTTTCGGTGGTGCTCAGGTTAGCCGTACATTCTACGCTAAGGGTCAGACCGGTCAGCAGCTGCTGCTTGGTGCTTATAGCTCACTGAGCTGTCAGGTAAACGCTGGTAAGGTTAAGCTCTACACCCGTTATGAGATGGAGGATGTAGTTATTGTTGATGGCCGCGCTCGCGGTATCATCGCTAAGAACCTGGTTACTGGTAAGC
>Ga0247611_10006973_pt1 | contig 14355 bp, 8 predicted proteins | sample 177DNAGHGhighgp2_FD_192422 | JGI IMG/M metagenome (GOLD analysis project Ga0247611, IMG submission 192422) | Sheep rumen microbial communities from Palmerston North, Manawatu-Wanganui, New Zealand - 1770 DNA GHGhigh gp2 | ecosystem: Host-associated > Mammals > Digestive system > Stomach > Rumen ...
GGAAGAAATTTGCCAGGGGGATGTGGACTGATTACTGTCCATGAACGAGAGAATGCGATAAGTGGCATTGCCTGCAAAAGAATAGTCAATCTTGATAGTCTTCTTCTCGTCAGTACCATTGATACCTGCCACATACCATGTATCGCCACAGCGGCGAGCCATGACGGCATATTCGCCAGGATAGCCGCCGATAAGCCGCGTCTCGTCCCAAGCAGTGGGGATGCTGGAGAAAAAGTCCTGCACTTGCTGAGGCTGGGCGAGGTAGCTCTCCGGACGATCTGCCAGATGTTGTAGCCCGCTCTCATAAAGCACCGTCAGGGCCAGCTCGTGAACATGGGTAGTGATGTGCGGATGCTGCGAGTCGCTGAATGTGCAGGGAGTATAGTCCATCGGACCAATCACATTGCGCGTGAAAGGCAGTGTGGCATTATGACGGGCAGCCTTGGAGGTGAAGGTCGGCACATTGTTGTACCACTCGGCTCCATATACGCCTTCTGTAGAGAGCAGGTTCGGATAAGTGCGCTGCCAACCGCGTGGAACGGTTGCTCCATGGAAATTGACAAGCAGATGATGGCGGGCAGCACATTCGAGCAGGTCGATACAGTAGTCCATATTCATCTGCGAATCACCACTGAAGAAATCAATCTTCACGCCAGCCACACCCATCTTCTCGCACCAGGCGAACTCGCGTTCACGGTCTTCGGGCTTGTTCAGACGGAACTTAGGACCTGGGGCTCCGTCAATCCATCCCACACTGGAGTTGTACCATATCATGGGCTTTACACCTCTTGCTATGGCATAGGCTACAGCATCCTCGATTGTCTTGCCGTCACGCATCTCGTCCCACTCAGCATCGATGAGCACGTAGGGCAGATGCAACGTGGCAGCCATGTCAACATACTTCTTGATAATGCTATAGTCGTTGGAGCCGTGATTGTATGCCCAATAGATCCATGATACCGTACCAGGGCGTATCCAGTCGGTATCTTCCAGTTTACAAGGTTCGCTGACATCAGTAACAAGCGTCGACTCGACTACATCGCTCAAACTGCCAATGATGGCTACACGCCAGGGAGTATGGGAGAGAGTTGAGGGTTCTTTCTGAGGAAAGCGTCCCGTTGGGTCGAGCGGAGAGTTGAGAGTTGAGAGCGAGCTGCCGTCGTGCTTGTCCGGCACAACGCGAAACAGTTCGCCATCGTTATAGAGACATGAGGCACTCTGTCCATGCTCGATATTAGCCTCGGTAATCAGTACATATACGGGTTCTTTCTTACCACTCACCTCTAATAACGCCGGATAGCCCCAGCGGCGGTTATACCCCTCTGGCGACAATGCCTTACGGTCAGCCCCGCGTTCCGGCTTTGACTTCCATGTGGTGGTGAGTGGGAAGAATCCCTCGTAGGCATCGTTCCACTGCATCATCCATCGACGCGTACCCTCAGGGATGCGATAGGCCGTCATTTCATTATATGCTTCTGCACCCTCTGTCCGGAAAGCAATGCCATCGTTATAGAGTCTTATAACCAGATTGCCAGCCCTATATTCGTTGGCTTCATTACTGCAATGGAGCCGTTTGCCCGATAGCATCTGATAGTCAGTCTGCAGCCGTTGGATGAATTTCAATGGTTGGCCTTGCCCAGAAGGTGCTACTATTTCCAAAACAGGCTGTTTGCGAAAGCAAACGGTATAGTTAGTTCCACTTTGACGGACGGAAATCGTTCCGTCAGGTGACTGAGCCTGCATGCCAATGCAGACAAACAGCACCAGAGCGATGAGGATTTTCTTCATATCGTGATGTTATTTAAACTGCCACCAGTCAAGACGGGTGTCGCCTGAGGTATTGTTGAAGCATATATAAAGGTCATGGATACCGATGGCCTTTGTTACCTTCGAAACTTGCAGACGGTATTTCTCCAAAGAGCCTGTCGACTTGATGTTGAGTGTGCCGATGGATGAGCCGTCCTGACTGTCGAGGCGCAGGGTGATGGTACAACCGCCGGTAGAAGAAGCTGCAACAGTAAACTTTTCTGCCCCCTTGGCAAAGTCAACGCCCCGCAACCGTATATACTCTCCATCATTGATGTCGTAGACGTACATGTTACGCTTGCCTGTCGATAGCGGCATATCGGCTACAACACCGGTGTTCTCAATACCCATTTTTGCAGTTTTCAGACCATAGCCCCAGTTCATCGTCTCTGCTTCCACACGCTGGTAGGGATTGAGCCAATGCAACTGCTTCATGGGTTTCTGGTCGAGCCAGTAAGGCACTTCCTGGATGGTTCCATCAGCATTGTAGGTAATCTCTGTCGCAGAAACACTACGGCGCTCATGATGCTCGAAGGTCTCGAGATGCATCAGGTCGTAGTTCTGACCGAAGACATACGAGTGGCCCTTATAATCGCAAATGCCAGGATGATTACCTCGGTCGCGAGGAGTGGGTTTCATTATATAACCCTTCCACTCCCAAGGTCCCGTAGGCGAATCGCTCATGGCGTAGCCCAAAGCCTCAGGGCAGCAGGTTGATGCAAAGGCCAGATAATAATGTCCATTACGTTTGTAGAACCAAGGTCCCTCCTGATAGTTGGGGATATGTGGCAACTTGGTCACTTCACTTGCGAGCGAGGTCATGTCGTCGCCCAGCTTTGTCCAAAAGGTATGAGGATTGCCCCAGTACATATAGGCCTGACCATCATCGTCAGTATAGACGCTGGGATCAATATCGAACCAGTTGCTCTGGTCCCATACGAGCGGCTTTCCGATGGGGTCTTTGAACGGTCCGTAGGGCGAATCAGCCACGAGAACGGCGATGCCGTGTCCGTGCAAGGGGGCATAGAGATAGAATTTTCCATTGCGCTCGACGGTCTGGATTGCCCAGGCACCATTCTCGCGACTGCGCCAAGGGATGTCCTTCAGAGAGGCTACTGCCCCGTGTTCCGTCCAGTTCACCATGTCGGTGGTCGACCACAGCAGCCAGTCGTACATGAAGAATCCGGCCGACGACTTCTCATTCTCATCGGGGATATCCTCGGGCGAGGCATCGTGCGAGGTATATAAGAATAAGGTGTCGCCGACAACCAGCGGAGCCGGATCGGCCGTGTACTTCGTCTGGAAGAGGGGCAGGTTAACTACTTCCTCACCACGTATAGCCTTTTGTAGTATCAGAGCGTCGTGCGGCGGCTCGGGACCGATGGTGACTGAAAGTTTCTTTAGGTCTTTATCCTGCGAACTGGTGCCGATAAGCAGTTCGTAGGTTCCTGGCTTTACGCGCATGGTGTTGGTCTCGCTATCCCACCACTCGAAATGCTCACGCTGCAGACTGATGACGGCCTTGGCGGTCTTGCCTGCCTTCACATCGACACGGGTGAAGCCACGCAGCGTCTTCAGCGGGCCGTCGGTGTCGGCAGGATTGCGCAGATACAACTGTACGATACAGGTGCCATCGCGCCGGCCCGTGTTCGACACGTCTACTGAGAGCGTGCCGCTGCCGTCCAATCTCATCTCTACTTTCTCATTCTTTATTTCGAACGTTGTGTAGCTCAGTCCGTAGCCGAAGGGGAAGAGGACATCGCCCTTGAAGTAGCGATAGGTACGTCCCCGCATGGAGTAATCCTCGTAGTCAGGAAGTTGACTGTCGTCACGATAGAATGTTATAGGCAGTCGGCCTGATGGGTTATAGTCGCCATAGAGCACATCGGCCACTGCGTTGCCACCCTCCTGACCGGGATACCATGCCTGCAGGATGGCCTCACAACTCTCTGTCTCGGGCAGCAGGGCGATGGCCGAACCAGAGCAGCACACGAAGACGACCTGCTTGCCGGCAGCCTTGAGAGCCTTAAGAAACTCGCGCTGTACGCTGGGCAGTTCGATGCTTGTGCGGTCGCCACCACGGAAGCCCTCGATGTTGACAGGCATCTCCTCTCCCTCCAAGCTTGGCGCTATGCCGCCGCAGAATATAACCTTGTCGATACCTTTGAGTCGTGCGATGGTTTCACTATAGTCAATAGGCAATTCGCGGGCCACATCAATCTTCATCGAGGCACCCCACGTCTTCACGGTGTTGTAGCGCACTTCTATAAGGAACTGCTGCCCCTTCTCGGCTGTCAGCACGGTGCGGGTGGGTGTGGCGCGCCAGATGTGGTGGTGCTCCTTACGTTCGCCATTGACGTAGACCTCGAAGTCGCCAGTACTCTCAACGTTCAACACATATTCACCTGCCTCACGCGGGGTGAATGTGGTCTCGTACTTGGCAGAAAAGTCCTCAACGGGCAGATTGGCAGCAAACACATGCATGCCACTGGTAGTGACGTTGACGGGTTTGGTATAGTATTCAGTGGTAAAAGGCTTACCTTCCATCGCGGTGTTTGTCCAGAATGTTCCCCTGATGCCCTTCTTGCCGTCGGGGGTGACGCACTCCGTGGCGATGCGACAATCCATCACCTTGTTGCTCGTCAGGTCGCAGCCTGGCAGATAGACAATATTTCTTTGTTTAGCGCGGATACCGTCGAGAATGGTCACGGTGTGGTTGGGAGTTCCGTTATAATTACCCCACATCATCGGTTCGTTGTGGGCATTAGGACCGATGACGGCTATCTTCTCACCACGCTTCAAGGGCAATATGTCGCCCTTGTTCTGCAGCAGCACCATCGACTGGCGTGCCATGTCGAGGGCTACCTGTGCCGATGCCTTCGTCGACATGGCGGAATAGGGAATCTGCGACCACTCCACGAGCTTCGGATCATCCATCTCACCCAGGTCGAAGCGGCCTTCCAACAGACGGACGACGTGCTTGTCGACCTCGGCCTCTGTGATAAGGCCGCGGCGCACTGCCTCAGGAATGCACTTGTAGGCATAGTTATAACCGCACTCCACATCGGTACCGGCCAGTGTGGCTTTGGCAGAGGCGGTTACTGGCGATGAGCTGCTCTTATGCGAGGAATAGAAATCGCTGATGGCACCGCAGTCGCTCACCACAAGGTACTTAAAGCCCCATTCGTCGCGCAGAATCTGCTGCAACAGACGGGTAGAGCCGCAGCAAGGGTCATCGTCGAGACGCTGGTAGGCGCACATCACCTCGCGCACCTTGCTATGTTGCACTAAGTGCTTAAAGGCAGGCATGTAGGTTTCCCATAGATCACGCACAGGCACATCGGTAAGGTTTGCCGTGTGGCGCGTATATTCCGGTCCGCTATGTACGGCATAGTGCTTGGCACAGGCCCACAGTTTGCGATACCTTGCCGTCTCAGGTCCCTGGAGACCGCGTACCACGGCATCGCCCATCATACTTGTCAGGTAGGGGTCTTCGCCATAGGTCTCCTGACCACGTCCCCAGCGCGGATCACGGAAGATGTTCACGTTGGGTGCCCATACCGAGAGACTACGCATCTTCATGTCCTCACCGCCGAGGTCATACATGCGGTGGTTGTACTGGGCGCGCATCTCCGTCGAGGCGATGTCGTTCAACTTATACAGCAGGTCGGGATTGAACGAGGCGGCCATGGCCACCGGCTCTGGAAAATTGGTTACATTGCCCATATTCGAGGCACCGTGCAGGGCCTCACTCCACCAGAAGAACTTCTTGATGCCAAGTCGGGGAATGGCCGGACTCTCGTCGAGCATCAGCTGCGCTTTCTCATCGAGGGTGAGTCGGGAACATAGGTCTACAGCACGCTCATGGCAGCTCAGTGCAGGATTCTGGTAAGGCAGCATCTGCGCCCACGCATGACTGAATGGCAACAGCCCACTGAATATGCATATTGCGAATAAATGTAGTCGTTTCATTTCTCTTTTATATTTTTTAGATTCCATTTCGAGTTATCACTTGAGAAGTCGTAGGGAGCGAGTGTCGGTGTGCTATCGCCGGCAGAGTAGAGACAGTAGCGGGTGTTCAGCCCTGTGGTGCCGGGTATTTTCTTTGGCATAATACGCCAGGTGCCATCGGTCAGTTGTTCAATGCGCCACAGCTGTTCATCGCTGCCGCTGAAAGCAGCAACGGTAGTAACCTCTCTGTTTGCCGTAACAGCCAGGGCTCGCTCTGTTCCGCTGATTACAATCTTGCAATAGGGACTGCCCAGGAATCCGGGCTGGTCGGTCAATGGCGTAATGGTCCAATGTTGGTGGGGGCGCATCATGTAGTCGCTGCAGCGCACACCGATGCTATCCTTAGGCCATGTATTGATGACGTCGGCCAGCTGCTGGTTGGCGATGCTCGTAAGCGGTTTCGTAAGGTCGAGTTCCCAGAATCGCTCCCGCTTCTGCTGCATCCGAACGAAGTCGACCGCTAACTCCAGCGAGTAACCGCGACGCTCCGAGATAATCGTATAGTCGCCACCAGTCAGTTGCTCTCCTGCCACGGGCCATCCGTTCTTCCACAACAACGGACGGATGGCGAGCACAGAGCGACCGCTACGATCCATATCAGCCTCGTAGTGGCACGACATCACTTCTACACCTTCGTCGATGACCGTACGGCCGAAATGTCCTGGGCCAGCCATACGTCCAGAAGCTGCGATGACCATACGGCCACCGCCATGCAGCATGTCGCGTCCCACATTATCTTTATATGGCCCCTCAACAGAGGCGGAACGACCGACTACGATATTATAGGTGGAGTTCACTCCGTCGCAGCAAGTTCCATGGGTTCCTAAAAGATAGTACCATCCCTTGCGATATATAAGGTCGGTAGCTTCGCAATCGATGGCAATATCCTTCTCAAAGTCTTTGTTCACACGATAGCCTGTGTTCGGGTCGAGTTCTATCAAGCGAATACTGCCAAAGTAAGTACCATAAGAGCACCACAACCTGCCACTTACTGGGTCGAAGAGCAGTCCTGGATCGATGGCATCCTGATCCTCCATACCGTCGCTCTGAGCTACGACCACTGGCTCGCTCCAGCGGAAGTTAGGAGCCTTGGGGTCGAGGGTCTCGTTCCACATCGTCAGAATCTGACCATTATGTCCGCCGCCCAGTCCACCACCCGTAGCGCCATAGATGCAAAGGTAGCGGTTGCCAAGTTTAAGTACGTCAGGTGCAGCTCCGCCTCCTGGTCTAAGTATGGACTGTCGGCTACCGGGCTGCAGACGCTCCTCACCACTGAACCAGTGCCAGCCGTCGTCGCTGACGAGTCCGCCTCCACCAGTACCAAAGGTGTAATAGCGGCCATCACACTCGGCAATAGTCGATGGGTCGTGGATATAGGGATTGCCTACTTGTGCCTCCGCAGGGACAGACGAAAGAAAGAGAAATGCTGATAGGGTTATAGATATGGTTTTCATGATGATCAGTTCACAATAGTAAATGATGTTATGGGCTTTTCTTTCGCATCAAGGAAACGTACGCAGAAGTCGCTCAGACCTGGACCGTTCACTACGGCACAAGCAATCCGATGCCTACCCTTGGTGAGCGTCAGCCGCGATGACCGTCCGTCGTCATCGACCATGCGACGGTCGCCACTGAGCAGCAGCACCTCTTTGCCGTCGATCCACCACATAGACGCACCGTTGCTGCCTGCCGACAGGGACACATCTGTCAGGTCCTCGCTGCACTCAATCACCGTCTCGGCCCAGAACAACGAGCCGTAGGTATGCTGTGCAAACTCCTCTCCGAAACGGAAAAGACGCACGTTGAAGGTCTGGCTGTCGAGCAGATGCCAGCGCTTGCTTTTGGGCTTCACCCTTAATTTCTCATCGTAGAAAAGGCGCTTTAGATAGCTATCGGTAAAGATAGTGTTCGACCGTATGTCCATGGCTATGGGCTCATGCAGTCGCCAGCGACGGATGTAGCCGTTGGCATCGGGAGTAGCCTCGACCGTATTCGCCTTATTGAAATAGCACAGACGCTGTTTGGTGACTTTTTCTATATCCGTGGCTGTCGCAACACCATGATTAGTGGGGTAGATGAGGGGGATGGTCCCATCGGCATTGAAGGAGAAACGCTCGATGCGTGCTGAACGACGCTTGTCAATATCAGACAGATCATTACGGTGGTAGAAGAGATACCACTGCCCTTTATATTCCACAAAACTATGATGGTTGGTCCAACAGCCGTTCCAGTGCTCCTCCATGAAGACACCCTTGAACTGCCAAGGACCGAGGGGCTGGCGCGACATTGCATAGGCCAGACACTCTGTGTCGCCCTCATGGCGCACCCATGGGAACGTGAGGTAGTACCAACCGTTGCGCTTGAAGGCGAACGGACCTTCTTTGAAACCTTTCGGCAGACCCTCCATCACCGTGCCGGCAACGAGTAGCGTGTCTCCATGGGGCAGAACCTCATGGGACAGTGCGCCTTCCACCTCACGCATGTTTTCGCTCAGCCGTGCACCGCGTATGCCCATGCCGCCCCAGTAGATATACGACTGTCCGTCGTCATCGACGAGCACACATGGGTCGATGCCCGTGACACCTTTGATGGGCTGAGTCTCAGGCGTAAAGGGTCCCGTGGGACTGTCGCTGACAGCCACACCGATAGCAAATCCCCTACCCTCTCGTGGTGCATCGGGGAAATAGAAAAAATATTTCCCTTCTTTCTCCACACAGTCTGGTGCCCACATCGAGTAGGCATCGGGCTTACCCCAAGGCACTTGTTCTTGAGAAAGAATCACTCCGTGGTCAGTCCAGTCTATGAGATTGTCTGAAGAAAACACATGATAATCGGCCATACAGAACCAGTCCTGCCGTACACCTTCCGGAGCAGGAATGTCATGCGAGGGATAGAGGTACACCTTGCCGTTGAAGACACGAGCCGTAGGGTCGGCCGTGAACTGGTCGCGGATGATGGGGTTCTGAGCCACCATGCCAATACAGACAAGCAGTAAACATATCACGGAAAAAAGTTTCTTCATCTTAGTTTATTTGTCAGGTGTAAGCTAGATTATTTAATCTTCCATACGTTCAGAACAATACCCTTGAAGTCCTTCGTCGAGAAGTCGGGCTCACAGACGAAGAGCGCATTGTTCAGCCAGCCGTAAGGGCTGTCGGCAGGTGCCTCAAACTGCGGGGCTGCCTTGAAATAGCCAGGGGCAATGATGCCGCGGTTACGGATGTGAATATAATGTCCGTCGTCGGTCTTGATACTGTAGATTGCTTCCAGTTCTGTGCGTTTTCCATCGGCAGATACCAGCTGCCAGTCGGCACCTCCTGGAACGATAGACCCCTGTAGTTGCGGTCCACGGAACGTACCGCCTGTGATAGGCACCACCATGCGTCGTCCACGAGGCGTATCGCCTACTGTGTATGCTTCGCCCAGCGTCACCTTCAACTGCATCACAAATTCCAGTTGAGGCATTGTTCCGCCAGAGGGGGCGAGACGCTTCTCGGCCCCGGCGGTCAACAAACTACTAACTACTAATATACTAACTAAAACTACACGCTTGAAATGTTTCATTATTGGTAAGGATCGGTTCGACAGACCTGTCAACAGACAGTACAAACTAAAAAATCTTGGTGCAAAGATACCACTTTACGCCAAGATTCACTTTATTTTATGTTTCAAATGTTTCTACTTTGCGATAACTACCCCCCCCCTAAAAGAAGTTGCTGGCTGAAACAGCGACAAATGCATCGTCGGACTCATGGAAGAGCTGAGCCGCCTTCTTCAACTTCTTGAGCTTCGCAACGACCTCTTTCTTCATACCGCACGTCTCTTTCTTTTCAGCAAAGATGCCGGCGACATACCATTTGTCGGCATGACGGCGAGCCATGATGCAGTACTTGCCGGGATAGCCATCGACAAAGCGGGTCTCGTCCCACGTTGTAGGCACGTTCTTCATGAAGTCGATAGCATAGCCAGGAGCATCATCGAGATTGTTGGGTGCCAAGGCAAAATGCTGAACGCTGGCCTGAAACAGCACAGCGGTGGCCAGCGCAAACTCGTCGCTGGTCTTACGCTTCGTGCCGTGCTGGTTATCCTTATTATAATATTTGTTGAGCGTAGAGCCGCCGAAGTCCATCGACCCCACGGTATTGCGGATGAAGGGGTGGATGCAGGCATTGCGGGCTTCGTCGTCGCAGGCTTTCTGACCGAAATGAAGGTTCTCGCTGGCCAATACAGCCTCGGAGGCCACATAGTTGGGATACATACGCTCCCAGCCTCGCGGCAGCGTGCAACCGTGGAAGATGACCTGCAGGCCAAAGTCGTTGGCATCGGCGAGGATGTCTTCATAGAGCTGCATCATGGGCTGCTTGTCGCCTCCGAAGAAGTCGACCTTGATGCCCAGAATACCATTCTTCTGCATCCATGCCATCTCCTGACGACGGGCGGCCGAGCGGTCCATCTTGTGGCGAGGTCCCTGCGGCGCATCGTTCCACGTGCCGTTGCTATTATACCAAAGGAAGAGCCCCACGCCCTTCGAACGGCCATAGCGGGCCAGTTCCTCCATACGCGGATAACCTATCTGCGTGTCCCACAGGGCATCAACGAGTACGGAGCGATAGCCCATAGCAGCGGAGAAGTCGATATAGCGTTTCTGTTCGTCGAAGTTGCAACTGGCATCCATGCCTATAATCCACGACCACGTGCCTTTGCCATATTCGTATTCGCGCGAAGCCTTGTATTTAGGCTGAACCAGGTCGTTGGCAATTGTTGTCTCGACGATGGGAGCCAGCGTCGTTCCTAGGGTTATGGTGCGCCAAGGGGTTGTGGCAGGCAGAGCGACAGCTGCCGTGGTAGTACCCTGTCCGTTCATCTCGCCCTGCTGAGGAAATCCTATGACATACTGATTGGCCTTGCCCAGCAGACGACAGCCCACATAGTTGCCGTCAGTACCAGTCTCGCTGATCAGCACCCAGCCTTGGGGGGTCTTGAAAAGACATGGGAATGTATAACCTTCGCCCCAACCATTTTTCCCCAGTACATCGTCGAGCGTATACTGCGTTTCGTAGCTTGGAGCAGTACGTGCGAAGCCACCCATGGGTTTCGATTGCGGACAAAGGAAAGTGGTAGTGCCTTGTGGCAGCACAAAGCCGCTGGCCTCACCGCTAATAATAGCTGCCAGATGGTCTTTCTTCGAATAGACCTTATAACGGAAAGCCACATCACGACTGGTGATGCGGAAGATGATATCGAGGGCCTGACGGCCGTCCTTATCGAAACTGCAGACAGCCTCGGTGGCCTCGTAGGCTACATGGCTTTGCTTCGAGGTCTTCAGCCAGTACTCATCTTTTATGGTATTTACCTTACAATCGGCCAATGTAAGTCCAGTGGTAAGGTCATCGAAGTCGGTATAGATACCAAGCGGCGAAGATTCAATGAACATAGTTCCGTTAATACTGACGGAGTAGGTCGGCAATCCGTTTTCATCGTTTACAATGAGAGTCGTTGCTCCGTCGGGGCTGGTGAGACGCTTCTCTGCCCCGACGGTCAACAAACTACTAACTACTAATATACTAACTAAAACTACTTTTTCCAGCTGATTCATTATTGGTAACGGTTTGTGGTCGACAAATTTATTGACGAATAGATTCGTTTTGAAAAATCTGTCGCAAAGATAGTGCGTTATATACATATATTATTTATTATATGTTTCAAACGCTATTGAAAATCGCTTTCCATGAAAGAATGAGACATTTTTTAAAGGTTTTTCGCCATTTCATTAGTAAAAAGTGTCACATATAGCGAAAAAAAAGTATTTTTGCCAACAGATTAGAAAAAACTTTCTGCAACAGATATTACGACAGCCACTATGAACGTACAGATAGAGCCTACGTGGAAGGAACTCCTAAAAGGAGAGTTCGAGAAGCCTTATTTCGCCCAACTCACAGAGCGCGTACGGCAGGAGTACCAATCGCAGACGTGCTATCCGCCAGGATCGCTCATCTTCAATGCCTTCAACCTCTGTCCGTTCAACGAGGTTAAGGTGGTCATCATCGGACAGGACCCCTACCACGAGCCTCAGCAAGCCCACGGACTAAGTTTCTCCGTGCAGGGAGGTGTGGCCTTTCCGCCCTCACTGCAGAACATCTTCAAGGAGATAGCCGACGACCTTGGCAAACCCATGCCCTCTAACGGCGACCTGAGCCGCTGGGCGCGACAGGGCGTGCTGCTGCTCAATGCCACACTCACCGTACGCGCGCATCAGGCCAACAGTCATGCCACGCTGGGCTGGCAGACGTTTACCGATGCTGCCATCAAGGCGCTGGCCACTCGGCGCGAGCACATCGTATACATGCTATGGGGAGGATTTGCCCGTTCGAAGTCATATATGATAGACCGTCAGCGAAACCTCGTGCTCGAGTCAGTCCACCCCTCGCCGCTCTCAGCCAATCGTGGCGGGTGGTTCGGACAACATCAGTTCTCGCGCTGCAACGAGTATTTGGTGCAACAGGGACTGACACCTATCGAATGGTAAGCGTCTTCACCATTTCACCACAATAAGTATTGATAGTGAAACGGACGCTGTCGGCGGTCTGCCCATCTAGCAAGACGCTGAAATAGGTGCGCTGCGAATAATATTCAGGTACGCCTCCCTGGTCGTGATAGAGACGGAGCCAGAGAGTCTTCGTGCCGTCGGCATTGGCCATAAGCGTATCGCTGACAACACCAAGGCGCTGCATGGCGCCAGCATCCCCACCCTCGCCTATCTTAGTGTAGATACCTAAATTCAGGTAGCGACGGTTCTTTGACAACCAAATGCTCTCGAATTTCAACGGATCGGTCTTTATTCCCTGCTTCACGCTGTCAGCTCTCACGATGCGAGCCACAGAGAGGGCAGTACACTGTACTTTTTCCACCACCTTATCGTTCTTCTTGTAGTAGAGCACACCACGATAGACAGAGTCACCTTTTGTCACCCATTTGGCCGTGAAGGGCTCGTCGAGAGTCAGTCTACTACCATCGTCCGTATCGGCATAGTCTATCTGCTTGTCGGCATTGGCATGCAGTTCCACGAAGTCAGCCTGCATACGCGAGTACTCGCCTTCGCCTTTCTCATAGCTATCAGTGGTGCATGCTGCGAGTGTTAACCAAACAAGGAAGAGAGGCAGATGCTTCATATATATATAAAAAGGTGGAGAAAGGAGAGAGGTTAGTTTTGAGTGGCGAGATAGTTCTTCAGTGGGTTGGCATACATCGTGAGCATGCGTTCGCGAAGGAAAGCGATGTCAGGATGGTCGAGCGTCACCTTGGCCAACTGAGCGGAGAGATAGGTATCGAAACGTTGTTTGTCCTTGTCCGTATAGTGGTTGGCAAACTCCGTCTTGCCGCTGAGTTCGTCGGCTGCTATATAGTTGCAGGGGTAGAGTTCGTAACCAGCATGAATCTCACGATCAATCCGCTGAGCCAGCTCGATGTAGAAATCCTTTCGGGACAGGTCCTTCAGTTCGTCTATCCATGCGTTGATGGGCTGTCCGCAATGGTAGCTGACACGTCCCTTATATCCAAAGATACCCGTACGCATATTGTCCAAATCGTCCTGCTTACTCTTTTTGAACGAAGGATTATCGCGTTTCTGTTGAAACTCCTCAGCCTTGAGGTAGTCGCAAGGGTCAAACTCGTAGCTAATGGTGAGCGGTACGATGTTAAGTTCCTTCAAGTCGCCTCCCATTGCCAGCATCTTCAGCACCGACTCTTGAGTACGGTCGTCGCTATCCTTGGCGCGTCCCTCGCGCTGAGCTATCCAGATATTCTCCTTCTTCTGCGTCACAGCATAGTGGATATAGTCGCTCATCAGCTGCGACGATCGCATCATCTCATGGGCGGTCAGTCCACGGCGAACAGTGAAAGCTTTGTTCATGCGCACCAGTCGCTTTATCCAGGGATAGATAAGGAGGTTGTCGCCAATACCAATCTCGACAGTCGTGGGATAGCTGTTGTCGACTAGCATTACATCGAGGAAAGCGGAGTCTAGCACGATGTCGCGATGGTTGGAGACAAAGGTGAAACGAGAATGATGATTAGACTTTACGTTAGCATTGCCTCCATTCTCATTTTTTAGTGCAGCATCATCGAACGTGCAGCCATCAGTATACTTGCGGATGATGTATTTCACCACTGGCTTCATGAAGCGCTTCTGGAAGTCGAGTGGTGTCTTAATACCAGTGAAAGCCATACGCAGAAGTGCATTGCGCATGCTCTTTGGCAGCCAGGGAGCAAAGCCCTTCATAATGGCGCAGAACTGACGGTCGGCAATCAACTTCTCGAATGCCTGCTTCATCTCGCCCTCTTCATACGGACGAATCTCGTCGAACAATTCACTATTCACTGGTCACTTTTCATTAAAATTGATTTTCTACAATATCTGTGAGCACATCTTTCATCTCAAGTCCGGCTGCACGCACCTGCTGGGGAATGAAGCTGGTTGCAGTCATGCCTGGCGTCGTATTGATTTCGAGCATGGTGATGTCGCCTTGAGGAGAGATGATA
>Ga0247611_10006974_pt1 | contig 14354 bp, 1 predicted proteins | sample 177DNAGHGhighgp2_FD_192422 | JGI IMG/M metagenome (GOLD analysis project Ga0247611, IMG submission 192422) | Sheep rumen microbial communities from Palmerston North, Manawatu-Wanganui, New Zealand - 1770 DNA GHGhigh gp2 | ecosystem: Host-associated > Mammals > Digestive system > Stomach > Rumen ...
ATCCCCAATCCCCATTTTAGATTTTTTTATATATTTTAAATCACATTAATTAAAAGAAATAAAAATAAATTAAAAAATCATAAATTATATTAATGTATATTAATTTTATTTATAGAAATATTCAATTCTATATTTAATCATTTATTATTATCAATTCCAAATAAAAATAATGAAAATCACAAAAATTAACTTTCTAATAATCATATCTTCAATAATCATTTTGGAATTAATGTTGCCTCTGGTAGAATTAAAATTAAAATGTGAACCGGATCATAAAAGTATTGGAGATAATTATAATTGTCAGCCAGATCCTGATGATGACTCAGAATACTTCTATAGTTATGAATTTGCTCATAAAGCTGGAGCACAAGAATATTATGATCATTGGAAAGGAGTTTATTGGGATGCAGAGCCTTTTTGCTATGATGCATATGATAATAACACAAGAGAAAATGGGCTGATAAATTCTGGCTTTTCAGATATTGAAGTTTTCAGCGAAGAAGATGATAGTCCAAGACCAGATAATTATGTCAATATAAGTCAAAGAGAAACAAACTTAGTAAATTTGCATAAACAAGTTTGTAAAACAAAGCAGCACCCTCTATCTAATTATAATCATGGTGAATATGAATTATTGATAAAAATGGATAGTGTTTTTGAAGAGAATAAACTTGAAACTCCTCATCATTTTTATTTTACGATAGAAAATCCATCAAAAGAAAATGTTACTTTTGCATTAAAAGTAAGAAATTTTGTAAATACAACAGAAGAAATGTATGCAAATGTATCTGATTGGATAATTAATCAGGATTGTGTTACTACTACACCTGCGACTACTCCACCTGAGCCTGAACCTGAATCTGAGCCTGAAACTAACCCAGATCCAGATCCAAATAATGATGAGACAAATTCTGACAATATGACTGAGCAACAAGAAACTACTGTTCCTATACCTACAACACAACCAGTAACAACAGAGCCAGCAACAACTGAACCTCCATGCGAATGGTATATATTAAATTATACTGATGTTTTTTGGAATGAAGAATATGCAATTCCTGAAGTATTTTATCTTACTGAAAATTATACAATAGAACCTCATTCTAGTATGACTATAAATCTTTCTCTTACATTTAAAAAAAATGATAATGCTACAGAAGGAGGATATTTTGTAATATCAGGTGATAGTCAAAGTGAAGAACCATTTTATTGGCCAGAGATTATAGAAAAAGATAATGGAAAATTAAAAAAATTAACTAATATGGAAATAATTCTAGAATCAGATTTAGAAGTAGGAATCTCCACATTTTCATTAATGCGTAGAAAAGAAAATATAGATCAATCTTATTTAGGAGATAAATGCAATGTAGATACTAATCAAGGTATTTTGAATGGAAAATGTGAAGATGGTTTTGTATGCAATAGTGCTACCAATGGAACAAAATGCGAACAATGTGAAAAATTTATGTGTAAAGAATGTGATACTAAAAGTGGAGATTGTACCAAATGCTTTTTAATTTCTCCCGAAGGGCAATGGAATCCGGCAGGAGGTAGTAAAAAATATCTTGATTGCGATTTAGATTATATTGATATAACAAAAGTAATAATAAATAAAGGGAAACCAATCCAGGTCCCTCCTGCCATCCATTGGAGAGTAACTATGGATTTTTGGTTGTGGATTTCTGATGCATCAGTTTTTTCTTTAGATGATAAAAAAACTAATATGAATATTATCTATAAAGACTTCATGGCTATAACCTTGATTGTTACAAAAACAGAAGAACTTAAGATTTATGCCACTCCAATAGAATGGCTATTCGAATATCCAACATGGGATGAAGATGTTCCAGGAAAGGATCATTATTATTATAAGACACATGTATTACCCAATATTGCAACTACAGATTTTAGAACATTTTTACAAGATAGAGTTGGTTCTTATAAAAACTTTATTATGGAAGATAGTGTTAAAAATCCGACCGGAAAATGGATTTATGTTCGATTTGCTTTTGATTTGGACTCAAGCAAAATGTATTTGAATGATTTACCTGAAACAAATCTGAAAATTCCACAAATATACAAAGGGCAAACTAATATGCCTTTTCATATGAAAAAATTTTATGGAACAAGCAATATGACATATTTATATTTTCAAAATTTCTACCATCCTTTATACAATGAGATAGTTAAGCATGAAGATTTAAATTTAACAATATATTTTAGAAATTTAAATATTTTCAGGGAATACATGCCCCAAAATATTGTCACTAAATATTACAATTTGCATAAATTTATTAAAAAGCCCACTGATTTTCCTCAGTTAATGATTAGTATTCCTTTTTCAGGAGTTAAAAAAAAGAATCCTGGTGCAAATGATAGAATATATGAAATGGAAGGATATAATTATTATATAAGATTGGAGAATACAGGTGAAGTTATGGATGAATTTAGAGAAAGAGAAGTGACTAAATATGAGCTGGAATTTGATAAAAAAACAATGGATGGGAAAAAAGATTTTAATTCTTTAAGACCTCCTAGAGATTTTTGGAGATTAAATTTAATAGATGAACCAAACAAGCAACCTACTACATGTGATTTTAATATTTATACTAACTTATTAAGAGATTCTACTTCTGATTATTATTGCTTTGAAGATAATAAGCCTTTCGTTTGTGAAGAAGGTTCAGAAGGTAAACCATATTATTTGGATATTCATAAAATAAAATGTCAACAATTTTGCGAAATAGGATATATGCATCCTCCTAGATATAATTCTTATGTACATAGACAATACTGTTCTCATTTTTGTGATACGGGGAGTAAACAATGTCCTTCTGATGATTATAAATATGTAGATACATATACCAATTTTTTATGTTCAAATAATTTTTTTAATTTATATTATAAATGTTTTAATAAAGATGAAGCCTTAAATAACCCTGATTATGGTGGAATATTTTTTAGTAAATTTTTATGGACACCAACAATTTTCATCCAATTAGAAGAGCCCTATACAGAATTTGCAATTGATTTTTGGTATTATCCAGATCAAAGGCTTAGACAAATTAGATATGAAGATGATAGTTCATATAAACCTTTACAAGATCCTGATAAACATAATAAGCCAGAAACTGAGCCAGATAGAATTATATTTTGGTCTGACTGTTGCAAAATTGTATTTGGAGAAAAAGGAAGTAAGCCTTCTATGGTTAGTTTTTATGAGGGTACAACAGAAAGAAAAGGATATATAACTGATGCAACTATAGATATTAATAATTGGAGTCATTTTATACTAACATATTATCAAAAAGTAGATGGAGAATATACTTATTATTATACTTCAAGAAATTATAGATATTTTACTGATGGCAATCAGGCTAATGAGTTATTAACACCAATTTTATGGAAAGCTCCATCAGGGGTTAAATTGAGTCAAATTATATTTTGTACCATGGATAAGAATGTTACTTATGGAAAAACATTTTTTCAAGAAGGATGTAAAAAGGCAGAGTGGCTAGATGGATTTTATAGAAAATTACAAATATTTAACTTAAAATATAGTCATAAAATTCCAATTTATTTTGCTGATGAATATGAAGATGATCAAGTTAATGGAATGCTAAAGCATAGATATATTTATGGACTAAATAGTGTAGTGGATAATCATTTAATAGATTTAATTGGAGGAAGTAATGGTAGAGTTGAATGTTTATATCGTGATTTACTCAACCAAAATCCTGACAAGACAAATTATATTTTATATGAGGCAAATTACTCTCCAGAAACTTCTTTAATTGGAGATGGGTATTATGTTTCTGATTATGTTCATCGTAATTTTACTGGAGAAATTGAAATAACTCCTGCATTAAGTACTGATACTTATGCAAAAATTAGTCAATCAAGCACTTATAGTTTATCTTGCAAAGAAGGATATTCTTTATCATTCAGAAAATGTAAAGGAGAAGTTAATGATAAAACTACACAAGGAACTTATTTTTATAAAAATCCTGGAGTAAACATGCCAGAAAGAGTTAGTTTAAATTTAGATTTTGAAAAAATAAAAAATACACCATATTTTACGATATTTTTTTTTATCAAGTTATATGGATTTGTAAAAGATGATAGTTTTCCAGCTGAGAAGGAAAAATTATTAATTTTTCATGAAGTGAGAGATAGATCAGGAAATATTATTGAAGAATTTTTTTTGGGCTGGACTCCAGATAGAGAGAAACAACAAAAATTATATTTTCAATATAATGGATTAAGATTATATTCTTATCCAAAATTCAGAGAGGAGCAATTCGGACATTGGATCCCAATTTCATTTGCTGCATTTAGAGAAAGTGATAAATTATTTCAATTAAATATGTGCCATGCCGCTATACTTTATGAGGATTTACCTTTTGATAGTGATCCAGGTGGATATGGAGGAAGAAATGAGTATTTTCCATATATTCAATTTACTCAGTTTAGTATAACTAATACTTGGGTAGGATTGTTAAGTGATGTTAGAATATATAATAGATTTATCATAAATGCATGGGGAATAGTTAGGCATGCTTTTCAAACAGTTGAACAATCAGGTGATGATATCCCTGATAGTGCAATATCAGTCTTAGATTTAAAATCAAGTGACAAAGAAGGATGTCTGAGATTAACTGATATCTTAAATAAGCCAGCCTCAGGATATAAAATTGAATGTGTAGTTGATTTTAATCCACATTTCCATACTGGAGATTGTGGCATAGAAGCTCATACTGTTTGGCATCCTCAAGGGGATGGAATATATGGATTTTGTTCTGCTTCTTGTGGCACACATGGAAGGGCCTTAAAAAGATGTCTTGGAGGCCATTTTGCTGAAGGAGCTGCTTGGTATTATGATAATCAAAGCTGTGAAACCCAATCACCAACTTGGAAAAATTGGTACCCTACTTCTAATGGAAATGGGAAAATAACATGTAATGTTCTATATTATGTTGACTATAATAGGTTTAAATATGTTAGACAAGAAGGTGTTTATTCACCTCAGGATGTTTGGGCAATTGATTTCTGGTTCTATACTGGAACTTGTCATGCTGTATATAAGAGAACAAATTACTTGAATGATGAACTTATAGATAGTGAGCAAAAAGGTCAAAATAATAATAATTTTAAAGAAATAACTTTAGAATGGAATTATCATATTAAAATAAAAATTTATACAGTAAAGCAAACTGATGATCCTTCAAAAGTAGATTATGATTATCTTGTTGAATGTACCCCTATTGTAGTTCTCGAACACCCAGATTTAAATACCCCAGAAACAAATACAACTAATCTAGGAAATATGCATTATAGATGGTTTTATGTCACTTGTGGTGTTAATTTTCAGGATAAAGTATTTTATCAAACAAATAATAATAGATTCTCAAATGAATATCCATTTACTTCAAAATTAGTAACAATTCCTTCAGATAAAACTATTTTTGTTTTAAATGAAAAAAGTCCTTCTGGCTATGGATTCACTTTTGTGAAGCAATTGAGATTATGGCATTGCTATAATTGTGCTCATTTTTTCAGAAATCTTGATTATTCTCCTAGTGATTTTAATTTTAATGCAGTTTATCATAATTTTGATGGAGAAAATGGAGGAGCAGCTGGCCCAACTGAATATTTCAGGGATCAAGCTGGAAATATTACTAATACATATAGATTGGTTCAAGCAGCAGATTTTCCTGGATATACTCTTCGTTATCCACCTGGAGGTCCAGTTCTTTGTGATGAAACAATATATAATTATTATAGTGAAGAAGCAAATCAATGTCAAAGGCATTTTAATTTGGCTAGAATTCCAAATGAAGAAGATTTTTATCGTGATATTCCATCTTCTAGGAATGGTAGATATTCAATGGATTTTTGGTTTTTTGTAGAAAATAGTGCAGAATTATCTCCAGGTTTAAATGTTTATTGGCAAAATCATATGAGTATAACTTTATTAAGAGATACCTCCAATAAAAACACTATAAATGCAATATGTTTTCCTCAAAGTTATAGAGATAATGTTGATGGTAAAGGTGGTCAAGAAATCATTGATTTATATGATAATGCTTTAAACAAAGATAAATATGCTTTTTATCAAGGTTCTTCAATTTGGAATTTTGTAAGATGTTCTGTTGACCAAACAAGAAAAAGATTTTTTATTAACGATAATTTAGAATTAGACCTTGAAGGAGAAATTTTATATGGAACTACTAGAAATTATAGACCTTTTAGATATTTCAAAATAAATTCATATCATAAATTAAGATTTCAAAATGCTTATAAAAACCCTACAAGAATATTCTTAAGACAATTAAGATGCTATAGAGAATATATGGACTATAGATTAATGGATATGAAGTATATAAGATGTGCAAAACAAAATAAACCTCATAATTGGTGGGGCACAGATTCATGTTATTTTTGGCCCATTGTTTTTTGTTTTGATTTCGGAGAATTGGAAGATCCATCATGGCCATGTGAAAACTCTATAGATTGCTTTAGATGTATATCAGATGAATATTGTGGATTATACTATCATATATGGAATGAAATAAGAGAAAATGAATTAAGTGAGACAGCCGATCGATGGAGATTTTTATTACGATATGCAGAAGATCCATACTATCCAACATTCCCTGATATATATTTGCCTAACTTTTGTGCCATGGGCGAAAGTGGAGGAAATAAAGTTGCATGCACAGGTAGTGAAGTTAAATGTAGAATGCAAAATTCCACTGCATTATTTTGGCCTTCATCTAGCAATAGATTTTTGGATTTAAATTCCTTAACTCAAGTAACAAATTGTGATAAATCTTGTCGTCCTCCTGACTCATATTATTCAAGATCTTACTGCTTAATGGATAAGGATACTAATAATATGATTAATTGCCCCACTGGAACTACCACAGGTTATGGCAGTGGCATATATTATGAAAATTATGAATGCACCCCAGGATATATCCAAGTTTATTATGAATGTATAGACCCAAGTATAGTTAAATATAGCGCAATGTATTTCTCAAATTGGTATTCTTTCCCAAATACTGTTTTTAGTGCTGCTAATAAAGCAGAAGAAGATCTAGATTATAAAAATTGGAGAGAAGAAAGTAGACTTGCTTCATATTATGTTGAAATTTGGATGAAATTTGATATGATTAATTATAGAGAACAAATTACTGAAATTGAGCATTATTTATATGCACATCCTCATCAAATAATAAAAGATCCGATTGATCAAAAATATAAATATTCAAATATTTTAATATCCCAAGGCTCATATTACTATACTTTAACTTCAATGCAAAATTATGAATGGAATAAAATAATAATTGAAAATACATATGATTCAGATACAAAACTTTTTCATATTTATTTTTATTTAAATTATGAGTTCGATAATCCAGAATTATCTATTATTAATTTAGACTCAAGTATATATAAATTACACTTTAGAGGATTTGGTTTTTGTGATAAAACAGATAGTTATTGCAGAGTAAATGGTGAACCAGTTTATTTAAGATGGGGTGTAGCATGGTATAGAAATTTTAGGGTTTGGGATGCAGATATAACTTCTTTGGAATTAATTCAAGCATGCGAATATGGATATACTCAATTAATTAATGCGCAAAAATACTATTTCCCTTTAACTGTAGATTATATTTATCGTAATACTATACTTGATAGAATAGATCCAGAAAAAAATATGATGAAAATGAATTATTGGATATTTTATCAAGGCCAAGAATATCAATCTGCTTTTGATGATGCAATGAGAGAAAATTATAGTACTGATAATTTTGATAAAACTTTCATAGAAGAAAACAATTATATAAGTGGTATAACTGATGATGGAACTGATTATTTAATTTCAGCATGTGCCAATGAATGCAAAAGATGCTATTCATCATCAAATGTTGATTGCTATGAATGTAGATTAGGATATGCAATCTATGGAAAACAATGCAAGGTTAGAACTGGATATTTTTTAAAAACTCCTCCTGATAATCCTAATTATGATGAAATAGAAATTACTACATATAAATTAGAAGATCCTTATTTCGATATCAAAGTAACTAATCCTTTAACTATAACATTATATATTAAATTCTTTGGTATTGAATTGTCAAAAGTTGTAGACGATCAAGAACGTTATCCACTAGTCTATTTTTATAAAAATCCAGATAATCCAAGAAATGTCACTTATATTGGGTATAATTATTATGATAAAACATTAATTTTTGTGGTGAATGGGGAAGAAGTTTATTCATCAAGGGCAAAACCATATATTGGGATTTGGACTCATTTTGGTATATCAATCCATAGAATAACATCACCATCAGATAAAAATTTTCCTAACATGTTAAATTTTATGATAGATCAAAAAGAGTTAATCCCTGTACCAGATTTTGATCCAACAGAAGTAGTAGTTAATATAAATACTTTTACTATTCACACTCATCCAATATGTTATTATTCTTCTTTTAAAGTATTTTCTTCATTTTATTTTGGGCCTTATGGACATGTTAATGCAATAGCTTCAACAAGAGGAAGTAAATTATTATATCAGATAAATTTATATGGTTCTTCAAATGCTAATTGCCTTTCAGATTCTGAATTAACCGATCCAACATTAAATACCAAAATATTAAGTCCTGTTTGCGTTTCTGATTATCATCCTTATGAAGATGCCAACAATATATGCTCTGATAATGATCATTTTATGGATGTTATATATAAAACTAATCCACCATGTGAATTATGTGATAGTGTTTGTATAACAAATTGTTTCAGCACAGAGAGCAGTGAATGTACTTGCGATTATTATGAAGGATTATATTGGGTAAAAACTAATGATAATTATAAATCTTATGAATGTCAAAAAGTTGATAGTATTAATTTTGCATTTTTTGAGAAAGTTACTTTATTAGGATTAACAATAGTAAAAAATGATGAGATGACAATGGCTTTTTGGTTGGATATTTATGAATATTTAGACAATAGATTTGTTCAACTTGATGTTATATGGAATCAACATATTGCAGTTATTGTTAAAGGAAATGGATTGCAAGAAGATAATAAATATCTGATAGTTGAATGCCATGGAGATTATGACATTACAAGTACTAATCCAGATATAGGCCAAACAATAGCATATGATTATAGATTAAAATTTAATAGATGGAATTATGTAGTTTGTCAAGCTGATAAATTTCATAAATTTATTAGAATTAATGCTCAACAAAATATAACTTATACTCCTGTTTCTTATGGGACAAAATTATTAACAACATCATTGACAATAGAGGATAAAACCACTGAATTTAATTATGGTTTTAGTTTTGTCAGAGAATTAAAATTATTTAGTTCATTTAATTTTGATTTCTGGGATGAAAGTTTACATAATTTGCAGCATTCTCATTTCGAATATTTATTGCACTCTTTCAATAATAGATTTAGTGGAGAAAGAATAGCTGATACTAAAATCACAGATGCTGTCGAAGGCTTAGTAACGAAACTAACTTTAAGAGCAAATAGAATAGGATATAATTATGTAAAAGATTATGAATATTTAGTTATATGCGAAGAAGGATATGTTTATAATAGTATAACAAATAAATGCGATATATATGATTCAGTTGAGTGTGCTATACCAAGGACATCTGAAGATAAATGCTTATTATGTGGTTCCCAGCGTCCATATCTAAAAGATAATGATACTTGTTATGCTGATTGTAGTCCTGATTACTATGCAGATGAATATTTCAAGCAATGTCGTCGTTGTGATTATACTTGTCATACTTGCTTTGGAAAATACCATAATAATTGTCTTTCATGTGTAGGAATTTATTATTATATTGAATCACTTCATGTATGCATTACCAATTGTCAAGAATATGGTCTTATTATTTCAACCACAAAAAATAATACATGTGAAGAATTGCAAACAGTTTCACATATTTCAGTTCCTGTTTATTTAAATAATTCCTATGATTATAATCCATCAAATGAAGATTATGTTTCAAAAATTATTAATAGAGATCTTTTTACTGAAATTCAAGGTCAAGTAGATGAAACTTCTGCCGAAATTGAAACTGAATGGATATTCAATTGGAATAAAACAGTTGAATTAAATAAAAAATATAGATATTTTGATATAAATGATATCCCAGATCAAGACCCTATAATAGGTGATCATAGCACTGTCGGATTAGCTAAAGTTGATAATTCTTTTTTTAAATATGGATATAAATATGTGTTTGATTTAGAAATTTATTCAAGAAATGGTAATTTTTCAACAAATCATACTCATACCTATATATTAATGATGAATGATTATCCCTTAGTAGGACAAATAAATATTCTTCCTTCAAAAGGATATATTACCAACCTATTTTTAATGACAATAAATAAATGTAAAGATGATGTAACAGAAAAAAAAGATTTAAGATATAAATTTACATATTTCACCAAAAAAGATGATATTATAGATGGTTATACTACTGATCCAGAAACAAGTGATCAAGAAATATTAATTCAAGACTGGTCTTCAAATTCAGAAGTTTTATATAAATTCCCTGAATTAAACCCTGAAGAAGGTAATAAATATTATATAAGAGGATATTGCAGAGATAAATGGGGATTATTTTATAGTGAAATCCAAGAAGTAGAAGTTTTCGATGTGCCTACAAATAGTAGAGTTGATATTCCTTTAGAAGATGCTCTTGAGTCTATTGATATAGATGAAGATTTAACTCCAGAGCAATTATCCAATAGAGCAGAATTTTTGGCTACAACAACAATTGATTTTGAAAAAGGAATTGAAATTTTAAATAGAACTAATGTCACAGATTTTACTAAAAGAGGAATTTGGCAACAAAATTTAATTTTATATGATCCAACAAGTAGTCCTAATGATATTTATTGCAACTATAGAGGTAATTCATATGTAGAATACTATTATTTGATTTGTGATTGCAATGGATATGAAGGAGGAATGTGTCAAATAGATCATCCTTCATTTGATAAAGTAATAAAGATATATCAGGACTTATTTACAAAAGTAAAAACTATGCAAACTATTCATTATAATCATTATTTAATTAATGCAGTTAATTTATTAATGAGAAGTGGAGCTGCCTTTATGCCAATTGAAAACATGGACTTTATGCTAGAATCAATAGAATTTATTAATTTATACAGAAATAAATTTGCGGAAGAAATGATGGAAGGATCTCATTATGAAACTTATTTCGATATATATAACTCTCTTATAGAATATGGATTATCAATTGTCAACAAGTTAAAATATAGAAATTTCATTGCAGCAAACTCAAAAAATGCAGAAAATTTATATAATATTGAAAGATTCCGTAATGCCACATTGAACAAAGGCCAACCACAAACAGTTCAAAGTTATTTCAATAAAGTAAAAGTAAGTCTGCAAAGTTTATTAGAATTTTATGCAACAAATAGAAAAGAAATAAGATTTATAAATCGTAATATAAATGTATATGTTGCTTTAGTAAATGAAAACTTTGGATTTAATTCTTATTTCAATATAGAAAAAAAATTATATGAGCCATATATGAATTTCCAACGTTGTTTAGAAACTACAATGATTCAAAGTCAAGGAAATCCATCATATAGAATATTTATGACTGCAATAATGTGGAAAGTCTCACCATACATGTCTGCTCAAGATTTATATTGGGATACAGCCAGTCCTATAATTTCCTTTAAATTTATAGATTATGATAAAGGTGAAAAAATATATTTAAGTGATTGTGGTGATGAAGATAACCAAGTACAACTTTATTTCCCATTAAACACATATAGATTAGTCGAAAGAATAAATAGACAAAGAGATTACTTATCTCCTGAGAAACAATATGATATGAATGATGATATATTTTGTGACCCTGTATATATAAACAAATCAGGAGCTGTATTTAATTCTACACCAGAAGAAAGAATACAGCAATTTTGGTTAGGATTTAATTTCAGTTGCCAATATTATAAAGTATCCCCAGAAGACCAAGAAGATATTACTTTAACTAATGAAACCTTAGACTATCATTTATATACAAAAGAAAATTATGTCCAGTGCTTAGCTAAAAAACTGGTCCAAGAAGCCTATGGGGAATTCGTAGTCCAATATTATATACTTCCAAATGATTTCCATGTAAATTCAAGATTTTTTTATCTGAAGCATTATATGCTATTGTTCTGGAATGAAAATTATAATAAAAACCAAGCTTTTTATTATTTCATTGCTGTTATTGCATTATATTTAACTTTAAGTTTGGGGTATATATACTTTGAAAAAAATTATGTTGTTAATATGGAAAAATTAGGATCTTTGAGAACTGAAGTGGCTAAAATAAATATGCCATATAGAGATGAATATATATTTAATAATGATTTAAAACTAGAAGAAGAAATAAGAGGAAAATTAAAAGATAAAAAAAAGCCGGAAATGGAAGAAATGAATTTAGATACAAATAATTTAAATGTTAATGTAATGGCTGATGAAATTAGTAAATATAATAAAGGATATAAAAATCAAGATAATGCACTAGGATTTAATCCTAAATTTTTTGGAATAAAAGATAAAACTAAAACAGATGTCAATTCGAAGTTTTTCCCAGGTGAAGTCGATGTAAGACAAAAGCCAAATCTTGACGATGAAGTATCTCCTGAACGTTTAGAAAAAATGAAAAGATTTTATCAAGTAGGATTTAAAGGATTGGACTCTAATGAAAAAAGAAGGAAAGAAATGAAAATAACTGATGATAAAAAAAAGATAGTTGTTGGAAAAAGAGATTCTTTAGAAGATATATCAGAAATGGATGAAGATAGTATAAATGTCCATAGCAATTTTTATAATAAGAAATTGGATGGTGAAGAAGATGAGAAAGAAACTCGTTTGAATAAAAGGTCAAAAAAGAAATTTGAAGAAAAAATGAATTCTTATAGAAACTTTGTAACAAATAGTGAAATGGACACAGAGTCAAATTTAAGAAGCTCAAAAAGAGAAACTGCCACTAAAAAATTCTTTGGACATAACCCCCCCAAAAGAGGGGAGAATGGACCCATTATGAGTTCATTAATTTTCTCAGAAAAAGATCAACAAAAAAAAGGAAGAAAAGATGCTGCCTTTTTTGGAAATAAATTGGATGAGCCTCAAAAGAATGTAAGAAAAGAAAGAAATATCTTCCAGAAAGATTATGATAATATATATAAACCTAATTTTAAAGGACCAAAAGTAGTTAGTGAAAATTTAGGTTTTTATAATAATATGGACACAATTGATTTTGAACAAGAAATGGATAATAATGAAAATAAGAATCCTCCATTCTTTGGAAAAAGATTCAGGAAAAAGAAATTAAGAGATGATGAAGATAGAGGCAAAGGTGAAAATCCCGGATTAAGAGTAGGTTTTATGTACAAAAATAGACAAATTGATTTAGATGATAATGAAGAAGACTTGCCTAAATTAGAGCCAAATTTAACTTTGGAGCAAAGACTAGAAGAATTTCATTCGACTTCAGTGCCTTTTTCTGGCTTTTTAATAAAAAATTTAAAATCTAGATATATTTTAATCACCACTTTTGATAGAATGAGCATTATCTATGAAAGGTATCAAAGAGCTGGAAATTTCGCAGCACAATTGTCAATGTTTGCATTTTTTAATTCAATATTTTTTACTGCCGATGCTGAGCAGGTAGCCTATGTCACTGGGAATAAAAATCAAATTTTAAACTTTATATTATATTGTTTTCTCTCTGATGTAGCATCATGCATTGTAGTACATTTACCTGCTTATTGTTTTTGGGTAAATGATAAAAAATTTAGAAAATTATATAATACTATAAGAGAGGATGGAGGTATAAACGTATTAAAAGAAACTGATGATATTATTCGCAAAGGAAGATTATTCTGGAAAATATTGGGAGTTATTATTCAAATTATATTAATACTTGGAGGATTTTATTTTGCTTTTGGATTTTGCGCAACTTATTATTATCAAAGGACTACTTTTTTCTTAGCCTTAATTTGTACTATGTTACTGGATTTCTTTATTACAGAATTTGCTTGGGAAATTTTTATTGCTTTACTTTATTATTTTAGAGATGTAGGGAGAATAATTGTTTTCTTCGGAGCCATTTTCAATAAATTAAGAGATATAAAGCATTTAGTCCATTAAAAAATTATATATTTTAATAATATTTTTATTTATTTTATTCAAATATTATAATTATTATAAAATATATTATAATAAAAACAATTATTAATGGGGATTGGGGATTGGGGATTGGGGATTGGGGATTGGG
>Ga0247611_10006975_pt1 | contig 14352 bp, 17 predicted proteins | sample 177DNAGHGhighgp2_FD_192422 | JGI IMG/M metagenome (GOLD analysis project Ga0247611, IMG submission 192422) | Sheep rumen microbial communities from Palmerston North, Manawatu-Wanganui, New Zealand - 1770 DNA GHGhigh gp2 | ecosystem: Host-associated > Mammals > Digestive system > Stomach > Rumen...
AACGGACAAATTGTAATCATTCGCGGTGAAGCGGTTTATTCCATCACCGGCACACGACTCCAATAAGTATGAAAAATATCGCTTTTATCATCAACCCCGTTTCGGGTTCCAAAGAGACGCAAAATGCGAAACGCAAATTGCCGAAGTTGATTATGCAGACGCTGGACAGCAAGCAGTGGTTGCCTAATATCGTTTTCACGGAGCGTGCCGGTCATGCTGCCAAATTGGCATATCAGTATGCCCGTATGGGTTTTGACGCAGTAGTGGCCGTCGGCGGTGACGGAACCGTGAATGAGGTGGCACAGGGTCTACGCGGCACACAAACGGCTCTCGGCATTCTGCCGATGGGTAGCGGAAACGGCTTCGCACGACATTTGAATATCCCGATCCGTGTGAACAAAGCAATCGAGATGCTAAACCATTCCGAGCCCATCAGCGTGGACTATGGTTTGGCGAACGGAAAACTGTTTGTCAGCACGTGTGGCACGGGATTTGATGCTTTGATTGCGGACCATTTTGCGGGCAGTAACAAGCGCGGTTTTGCTACCTATCTGCAGAACGTATTGAAGGATGTTTTCTCCTATCAGCCGCAGACATACCATCTGGTAGGCGATGGGATTGATGTGACCCACAAAGCGTTCATGATCACTTTCGCGAACGCAAATCAGTTCGGCTATGAAGCGATGATTGCCCCGAAAGCGAGCGTGCAGGACGGTCAGATGGATATCATGTTGATGTCCAGTCATGCGGTGTTGGGAAGCGCAAGTCTGGCACTGCGTCTCTTCGCCGGCAGTATTGATGACAGCCATTTCATGGATACTATCCGCGCCAAAGAGATAACGCTGGAACGCGAGAGCGTAGCGCCTTTCCATATTGACGGCGACCCCGTGGAGATGGAGAAAGACATACATATTAAAATCGTTCCAGACGGACTGAGAGTCCTCGTGGAGAAAAGATTCTAGAGTTCTAGAATTCTGGATTTCTAGATAACTGGTAAAATTATGAAACTGAAAATTATTAACAAGAGTTCCAATCCGTTGCCGAAGTATGAGAGTGCGCAGGCGGCAGGCATGGATATACGTTGCAACATCGACGAGCCGATTACGCTGGCTCCGATGGAGCGCAGACTCATTCCGACGGGGCTGTTTATCGAACTGCCGGCAGGTTTTGAAGCCCAGATACGTCCGCGTAGCGGTTTGGCTCTCAAGCGCGGTTTGACGGTGCTCAACACTCCGGGCACTATCGATGCAGACTATCGCGGTGAGGTGGGCGTTATCCTCATCAACCTGAGCGGAGAACCGCAGACCATTGAACCCGGTGAGCGGATCTGCCAGATGGTGATAGCGAAGCATGAAACGCCGGAAATCGTGGAAGTAACCGAACTGAGCGACACCGAACGTGGTGCCGGAGGATTCGGACACTCGGGTCGAAAATAGAATGGTTAAACCGTTAAAAATACTGATTTTTGTTCTTTGTTCCTTGCTCTTTGTTCCAAAGATGCATGCTCTACCCCCCGAGCAAGAACAGCAGTTCACCTACTATTGGTACGCTGCGCGGCAAGCGATAGAGGAAGAACATTATGCGGACGCGTATGCGTTGTTAGAGTTCTGCCGATGGATCAAACCCGAGGACGGCACGACGCTCTATCAGTTGGGCATCATTCATCAGGGTTTAGGCCATGAAACGGAAGCCAAAGAGTGCTTTGAGCGCGCCTACGAGGTGCAACCCAAGGGAACAGCAAACGAGAACCTGTTAGAGCACCTCAAACGCATCTACATGAACGAGGCTAATTGGGAGAAAGCCCTCCGGATGCAAGATGAGATTGACGCGCGGACCGAGTATGATGCGTATAGTGCACTAACACGTTACCGCATCTATGCGATATGGGGCAAGAACAAACAAGCCATCAAAGAGATTGACCGCTATTTGGAGTATGACCCGGAGAATCTGCGCTTCCTGCTCTTCCGCTTGGAACTGATGGAGCAGACGGGGGCAAAGAAAAAAGAGCTGTATGCGCTATATGATAAGATTTTGACGGTGGATCCGTACAACCTGATGGTGCTCAATAACTATGCCTACCATATGGCCACCCACGGTGGAGACCTTAAAGAGGCGGAACGCATGAGTGCCATTACGATCCGGGAAGAGCCTTCCAATCCCGTTTATCTGGACACCTATGGATGGATCATGCACTTGCAGAAACAAGACGACTTGGCGAAGTTTTACCTCAACAAAGCCCTATGGAACGCGCAAGGAGACTCTAAAATAGAGATAGAAAATCATTTGAAACAACTTGAGAAATAAATACCACATATCTATCTTTCTGCTTTGCTCATTGCTGCTTCTTGTCCTCACAGGTTGCGGAGCAAAGAAGAAAATGGTTCAGACGGTCGTTGAGACTCCGACGTGGCATACCTGTCTTATCCAAGGAGCGCAGGGCACCATTATAACGAACGACGACCGGATGTCCGCTACGGTGACGATACAGGCGGTGCGCGACTCGATGCTCGTTATCAGCGTGATGCCGCTCTTCGGAATGGAGATGATGCGTATTGAGGCTACTCCGACCGAATTGACGGCCATCGACAAAGTGCATGGCCTATATGCCGAAGCGACGTACGCCGAGTTGAACCGCTCTCTGACGCCTGATTTGAACTGGGATATTTTGCAGCAGTTATGCAGCGCAGAACTACCGACCGGCAGTGAGAAAGCAAGATTGCAATATAGTTTTAATAAGCAGATTATTGACATCGTTATCGACTATGTCCCCCGTAAAACGGACGTGCCGGTACGCGTCATGCACCAGCGGCTCGACCGATACACAAAAGTAGATATTTCGAAATGGCTATAAATAGACACATATTTATCCTTTGTCTTTTGTCCTTGCTCCTTTGTCCTGTCTGGGCTGCAGACAGCGTGAAGGACCTGCAGAAGAAGCAGAAGAAGTTGCAGGCTCAGATAGAGCAAACGAACAAGATGCTCAAGCAGACCAAGAAAGATGAAACGGCAACGATGAACAAGTTGCAGTTGTTAGGGCAGAATATCAAGACCCAGAAGCAACTCATCCGCACGCTGGACAACGAGATTGTGGCGCTCAATAAGGAGATGAATCGTCTTAATAACAAACGCGACTCGCTGCAAACGGTGCTGGATGGGTATAAAGACGACTATGCCCAAATGGTGCGTGCGAGTCATTATGCGCGCGTCCAGCAGTCGCCGTTGCTCTTCCTGCTGAGCAGCGACAGTTTCCAGCAGTTAACCCGCCGTATACGTTATCTGCAAGAGTTTGCCCGTTTCCGCCAACAACAAGTGCGGCGTATTGAGAACACACAGGCGGAGATTGACAGACAGAACGAGTTGTTGCAGGCAAACAAAAGCGACAAACAGACTGCCTTGAGCAGCCGTAAGAAGGAGCAGGAGAACCTCAAACGGGATGAGCGCAAGCAGCAGAACATGCTCAGCCAACTGAAGAGCAAAGAGAAAGACCTGAATAAACAATTACAGCAACAGCAGAAAAAAGTGGCTGAACTGAACAAGAAGATTGATGACATGATTCGCAAACAGACGGAGAAAGCATCGAAGACCACGCTGACGAAAGAGCAGAAACTGATTGCCGGTGGTTTTGAGAGCAACAAAGGTCGTCTCCCATGGCCGGTGGAAAGGGGCATGATAAGCGGTCATTTTGGAAAACAACAGCACCCCGTTTATTCGCAGGTAACGATAGACAACAAAGGCATCTACCTTCAGACTACGGCCGGTGAGAAGGCGCGCGCGGTCTACAAAGGCGAAGTGACGAGTTGTTTCATGGTGGCCAACACATACGCGGTCATCATCCAGCACGGAAACTACCGCACCGTCTATTCGAATCTCAAGAGCCTCAGCGTCAAGCAGGGTGATAACGTAGAGACCAAACAAACGATCGGTACCATCTATACCGATGCCGAGCAGGACCAGAAAACGGAATTATATTTCCAAATATACAAAGACAGAACAATACTCAACCCTGAATTATGGATAGCAAAATAAACATAAAGGTGAAAGGTTATAGGTTAAAGGTTATAGGAGCGTGCCTTGCGGCACTCTTACTGACGGCTTGCAAAGAGAACAAGTGGGCGGACTGGAAAGTGCAAAACGAGATATGGCTGGAACATAATAGTTCCCTGCCCGGTGTTCATACGAGTGAGAGCGGATTGCAGTACCGCATCATCGCTGACCCCACGCCACAGGACGCGCGGCCGAACAAAACCAGCACCATCATCTGTGATTATACGGCAACCCTGATAAACGGCTACCAGGTGGACGGCGGTAATAACGTGACGCTGAATCTGCAGAACACGATAACGGGTTTTGCAGAGGGATGTCATAAGATTCATAATAACGGAGATATCGAACTCTATATCCCTGCGTATTTGGGCTACGACCAATCCAAATACGACTCGGACGAATATTACGATGCCGAGGGTTATGGTACGGAAGGAACCCAGTCGTATATCCCGCCCTACTCGGTCATTATCTATACCCTTCATATATGCGGCGTCTCGGATTAATCGGTCTTGGTTTCTTTTGCTTGATTCTTGCCTCTTGCGAAGGGTCTAATTTTAGTAGCAGCGTTCCCGCCTATCCGGTGCGTGTGTCTATCGATACGAAGATGGGCGAGTTCGTTCATTTTCAGCCCACTTCAACCGGTGCATATGTAGTGGCAAATAAGGACGGCTATTTCCTGAATGATAAATACGTTCTTCCCTTCCCTGTCACGGATGCCTATGGCTACGGCGGCGTGGTGGTGTACGTGGATCTGTTCGGCTATTCTGCTTACGACTTAGCCTGTCCTTATTGCGCGAGCCATGGTCTCAAACAGCCGTGCGTGATAGACGGTGCTTTTGCTGTTTGTCCTAACTGCGGCGAAGAATATGATTTGCTTTCAGGTGCAGCCACACCGCAAAAAGGACACATCCACGAGCCGCTACGACAACTGAACATCCTTAATGCCGACGGCAAGTTAACCGTCACCCAGAAATAATGATCAGCAAAGCAGATTTGATATCAATCGGTTTTCTCAAACGCACGCACAACAGAGATCTTCCTCCATTCGTGTTCGTTCAGCGTGATGGTCTTTTTGTGCCGTTCCGCTCCGAAGAGATAGCATCCCTTATGGGCGAGGAGATTTGGGTGATGCGGAGCGACATGCAGGAAGAAGACGAAGGTACGCTGACTTGGCAGGACTTGGTGGGCTATACAATGGAAGATGATGAGGCCGGTATGATTGGTCGGATTTCTGACGTCGATGAGAGCACCATCAATACTTTGGCAACCCTTGAAGACGGCCGAATGGTGCCGCTGCATGAAGATTTTATTATGGATATAGACGAAGAAGCGCATATACTGCGCGTTCATTTGCCCTTTGTACTATGAGCACCAAACTGACTACAGCCGAGATGGGTCGCATGAGTGTGGACCAGTACCGCGAAGCGGACAAACTGCCGTTGGTGGTGGTGCTGGATAATGTGCGCAGCCAGTTCAACGTAGGAGCTGTCTTCCGCACTGCCGATGCCATGCGTATCAAGCGCGTGGTGCTTTGCGGCATCTGTTGCTGCCCGCCTAACGCCGAGATCCATAAAACCGCACTCGGAGCAGAAGAATCTGTCGAATGGCAGTATTACAAAGACACCCTCGATGCGGTCAAAGCCCTCCAAGCCGAAGGATATACCGTCTATGCCGTCGAACAAGCCCACGATTCAGTGACATTAGAAGAAATAGCGGAGCTAATCGTAAATCGTAAATCGTCCAATCGTAAATTGGCCGTGATTTTCGGACACGAGGTCTTCGGTGTACAACAAGAAGTCGTAGATCAATGCAGTCAATGTATCGAAATACCGCAATACGGAACGAAGCACTCGATGAACGTGTCGGTGACGACAGGCATCGTGCTATACCGCTTAGCCTCCTCTCTCCGGCTCGCGACAAAGAAGTAGCGAAAGCCGCTATCCAGGCGGGTGCAGACGCAATCTATATCGGTGCATCGGCCTATGGTGCGCGACAAGCCGCGGGTAACAGTCTGGAGGACTTGGCTCAGGTGGTGAACTATGCCCATACCTATGGGGTAAAGGTCCTCGTGACACTCAACACCCTACTCCATGACGATGAGTATGCTGACGCCGTTTCGCTCGCGCACGCGCTGTATAAGATAGGTGTGGACGCACTCATCATTCAGGACTTACATCTGCTTGATTTCGATCTGCCCACTATTCGTCTGCACGCTTCCACGCAATGCGATAACCGCACGCCGGAACAGGTGAAGCGGCTGCGGGACATGGGTTTCAAACGTGTGGTCTTGGCGCGCGAACTTTCCATCAATGAGATACGTGCCATCCATGAGGCGGTGCCGGATATTGAGTTGGAGGCTTTTGTACACGGAGCACTTTGTGTTTCTTATTCCGGACGATGCTATATATCCGAAGTGCTGGCGGGTCGCAGCGCCAACAGAGGGGCCTGCGCACAGTTCTGCCGCATGGCATACGACCTGTTGGATGAATCCATGAATGAAGTACTGGATGACAACGGCGAACCTATCCATCAGCGCTACCTGCTCTCTTTGCAGGATATGGACCGGAGTGCGTATTTGAACGACCTCATCGATGCCGGCGTAACGACCTTTAAGATCGAAGGCCGCCTCAAAGACGCAGACTACGTGACGAATATAACGGCGTACTATAGGGAGAAAATAGACCAACTTTCAAACCTTCAAACCAAGACGCAGTCTCAAACATTCAAACGATCGTTTTCTCCTAATCCGGAGAAAACCTTTCATCGCGGAGCGACGGATTATTTTCTGCATGGCCGCACACGTCCTATGGCCAATTGGGCTACGCCCAAATCGACCGGCGAGTATATCGGCGAAGTACTGGAAGCCCGCGGTAACACGCTTCGCGTGAGACTCAACGAAGGCATCGTACTCCATAACGGTGACGGTTTGACCATCGGCTCCGAAGGCTTCAACGTCAACGGTATCGAGGGCAACCTCGTGAAAATCAATAAACCACTAACCACTAATCCGCTAACCGCTAACCGTTTATTCAGAAATCTCGACGTTGAGTTCACCAAATCCCTGCATTCCGAGCGCCGCATCCCCGTTGATATCCTCTTCCGCGAAACCGAAGATGGCTTTGAACTGAGTTATCGTTCAGCATTCAGTATTCAGCGTTCAGTATTCAGTTATCAGAAAGAGCCCGCGAAGAATCCCGACAAAGCCCTCGATACAATTCGTACGCAACTGTCCAAACTGGGTGACACCCCCTATATCGCCCGCGAGATAACGCTCAACACCAAACCCTATTTCATACCCATTAGCACCTTAAACGAATGGAGGAGAAGTACGATCATTTGATGACTTGCAAGTACTGTCTGTTGTTTGAACTCGGGCATTGTCGCAAGACCAATCCTTATCCAAAGGATAAGGAACCGCGTTATCTGCGCCTGCGTACGGGTAAAATACTGGCGCTCCATTTTGATTGTAAAACCTGCCAAATGACTATAGACGAATGTTAGCACTTATCTTCTCTCTCATCTTACATGTCGCTGCTGGCGAATCCATCAATGCGGCGCTGGATAGTGCGCGGGCGGTATATGCTGCGCAGGGCGAGCAAACGACGATCTATATCGCGCCGGGAACCTATCAGGAAGAACTGACCATCGATGTGCCGGGACTGCGCCTCATCAACCGTTCCAAGAAAGAACCCGCCAAGATCACCTGGTACTATGGTCATGGCTACCAGTACAAGAGCATGGGGGATGTGCCTAATTACGGCGGAAGTCGTACACGCCGCTGGAACGCATCCGTGCTGGTGACAGCACCGGATTTCTACGCGGAGAATATTATCTTTGAGAATTCTTTTAATCTCTATGTAAGCGAGAAAGAGGCAGCCGACAGTCTGGTGGATATCAGTCAGTCCGACATGCCGTGGACGGAGAAAGAGCGCCCGAAGAAAGTGATGCTTCCGCGGCCGAAAGAAGTAGGTTCGACCGAAGTAGCCAAGCGCGCCTACCGCGAACGGGCAGCCGCTATTTCATTCACCGAAGGGGCTCACAATGCGCACCTCAAAAACTGCACCGCTATCGGCAAGCAAGATGTGCTGTACGGCGATCAGGGGGCGTCAATATGGTGGGAAGGCGGCACGCTCTCCGGGGCTGTGGATTTTATCTTCGGAGGCATGACGCTATGTGTCGATCGGGCAACGATCATCGCAAACGTCACCGAAGAGAAGAACGATAACTGCTATATCTCCGCCGGCCGCAGTGGTACGGAAGATAGTATTGCGCGTGGCATTCTCTTCTATAAATGCCATATCCAATCGCCTGTTCCGGGACGCGTGTGGCTGGCGCGTCCGTGGCGCTGGTGGGGAGAAACCGTTTGGGCGTATACCACTTGGGATAAAGGCGTGTTAGTGCCGGAAGCATGGAACACCGGACTCGTACATAAGAAAGAGGGCTACAACCCCGAGAACCCCTGCCCGTACAGTTATGAATATAAGTCACAGGATGAATCAAAAAACCGCCCGGCGTGGGTGACTATTCTGTCTAAACCCCAACTACCGGACGGTACAAAACTCACACCTAAGTCGTGGTTAAGACATTAAGTAACCTGCATTTATTTCCGACCCGATTCTCTCTCGTTAGTGTCTCGCTAGTCTGATTTCGCTACTTTACCGCCTTGAACGACATGTCGAGGCTCTTGTAGCTGTGGGTGAGGGCTCCTACGGAAACAAAGTCCACTCCTTGCTCTGCGTACGAGCGGATGGTATCAATCGTAATGCCGCCTGAGGACTCAATCTCCATATGACGACCAGCCTTCTTTTCCCACTCGCGAATCAAAAGAACCGCCTCTTTGGTCTTGGCCGGCGTGAAGTTATCAAGCATGATACGGTCGGGAATATTCGTCGCAAGAGCTTCGTTGATCTCATCGAAGTTACGCACCTCGATCTCAATCTTCAGGTTCTTGCCCTTTGCCTTGCAATAATCGCGTGCACGGGTGAGCGCGTTGGTGATGCCCCCGGCAAAATCCACGTGGTTGTCCTTGAGCAGAATCATATCGAATAGGCCGATACGATGGTTCATACCGCCGCCAAGAACTACCGCCTCTTTCTCCAGGTAACGCAGTCCGGGCGTCGTCTTACGGGTATCAAGCACATGGCAGCCGGTGTCCTCTATCAGCGCCTGATACTTATGCGCCGTGGTGGCAACGCCCGACATACGCTGCATGATATTAAGCATCGTGCGCTCTATCTGCAGCAGACTCAGTTCTTTTCCATAGACCTTAAACGCCACATCGCCCGGCTTCACATGGTCACCATCGTGCAAAAACTGCTCAAAACGGCATTCGGGGTCGAAATAGTTGATAATCTCTTTCGCCACCTCTACGCCGGCAAGCACACCGGTATCCTTGATAATCAATTGTTGACAGCCCATTTGGGTAGGCGGAATACAACTGAGCGAAGTGTGATCCCCGTCGCGGATATCTTCCTCAAACCAGATTGCAATAAGCTTACGAAGTTCCTGTTTTTCCATAATTTTATCGAATTATGGCGCAAAATTACTAAAATTCTTGCATATGTGCAAATTTTTTACTACTTTTGCAGCGTGAAAAGTAAAATTATTCTCTTTTTGGCTCTTTTGTCCTTCTCTTTGAGCGCTTTTGCCGAGGAGAAATGGGACTATATGGACATGCGTCACGAGCTTCGTGTCGGATGGGGAGATCAACTCTTCGAGAGTCTGATGTGGCATAACCCGACTAGTATCGCAACGACCTTGGCGACGGATTATAAACTCACGTACCATGAGAACTACCACCATAATCAGCATATATGGTTGGAGTATCAGTATCGCTATTTTGAATGGCTCTCGTTCGGCGCGATGATGGACATCAGTGAGGTTAGTTGGGATAACGTAACGCGCAACGGTGCCGGCGCTGAACTCAACAGGGATAAAAAACAATTTTTCTATAATCTGGTTTTCATGCCTACGGTGCGGTTTACCTATTTCTTCCATCCGAACGTGAACATCTATTCGGGGCTGGGTTTCGGCATCGATATCAACGGCGGTACAGAGACCAATGCAGCGGGTAAGAAAACAGATGTCGGCATGGCGATCAATGTGACCGCGATAGGCGTCAGTGCCAATTATGAACGCTGGTTCATGGCGCTCGACTTAGGCGGATTAACGGCTCTCAGAGATAAGAATGTCGTTTACATGGCGGTTAGCCGAATGATTAATTTCAGTATAGGAGCACGATTCTAATATGAAGAAGTTCAACAACTATAGAGGTCTAACAGCCATAATCATGGCGGTCTTAGCGCTTTGCGCTACTTCTTGCCAGTTCCACGACGATCCCTATGTGGATTTCACGGACCTGGAGGCGGCTAAGGGCTTGAAGTTCAAAGTGATCAGTCAGCACGAGACGGATCTGAGTAACGGTTTGCCCTCCAACTGCTATCTGCCGGACGGGACACCGGTGATGGAGTTTGATGATGAAGCGGACGAGTCTCTCCATGACGGAATGATGAACGCCCCCCGCAGAACGAGCAGTGTCACGATGACGGCCATCGTGCAGGAGTTACTCAAGTACGGCAACCAGAACAAAGTGACAGAGATCGTAGGTACCTACCCTTCTTATGACGGGGATTGGAACGAAGTGATCTTATCCGGTAAGGTCATGTTGCCTAAAGGCCGTAAGCCCAAACGCATGATTCTGGTGAGCCATTATACGGTGGGATCGAATGCCGAGGCGCCCAGTAACTGTTTCTCGTTGGAAGGAATATTGGTTAAAATGGGTTACGGACTGATCATCCCGGACTACCGCGGATATGGCATCACAGCCGACCAGATTCACCCTTATTTGGTGATGCTGGAAACGGCGTTTAACATAACGGATATGTACTTCGCCGTACGCGACTGGCTTAAAGCGGTGGACATGTCTCCCGAGGAGGAGGGAATCTACCTGATGGGTTACAGCCAAGGCGGCGCCAACACGATGGCGGTGGAATATCTGATTGAGATGGCATATAATGACCCGAACGATCCGGAGTACTACATCCCTGTTCACCGCGTCTTTGCGGGCGGCGGGCCGTATGATGTGAAGGCTACTTTCGAGCGCTTCATCATGACCGACGTGGCGAGTTATCCGGCTGCAGTGCCGCTTGTGCTCCAGGGCATGATCAAAGGCAATAATCTCAATGTCAAGATGGAGGATATCGTTCAGCCGTGGCTCTGCGAAAAGATAGACGAATGGGTGAACAGCAAACGCTACTGCACGGCGCAAATCAATCAATTCATCGGCACGAAAGTGACGCATGAGATGCTGACCGAAGAGGCGATGCGTCAGACATCGGAGAAAGTGGCGGAGTTGTATAAAGCGATGACCGTGAACTCGGTTGTTTCCTATAACTGGCAGCCAGAAGCGTCTATTTATATCCTGCATTCGATGGATGATGAAACGGTGCCTTATACGAACGCTGCTAACGCGAAAGCCAAATGGCAGGGTTCCAACATCACCTATAACTTCGGTCACTACGGCAAGCACGTCAAGACCTGCCTGCGTTTCATCGGCTCCGTCCAATCCCTCATCGAGGAGGAAGAGAAAGAAAGGAGGCAGTATGAGTAAATTCAATTTACAATTTACAATTTACAATTTACAATTAGCATTACTTGTAATGCTCGCCTCCTGCAACCCCGAAGCAAGGTACGAGACGAAGAACGTGGAGATCCGTATGGCCATACAGACTGTTTCTGCGGGATTTATCGAGTGCGATTTCTCTACCAATAAAGGGGCCTATTATCTGATAGCCTGCGTGCCGGCGGAGGAAGGAGTGGATCCGACGAAGAATCCGAAACAATTCATGACCTTGGCGCTCGACTCGGCGAACAGGGAGTACCTCGATTGGCGCAATGACCTGCTCAAAAAAGGCGAGTTCAACATTGCCCCCTTTGCCAGCCATGCGCTCCATTACGGCGATATCAACCATTGTTTCACGGGTCTTTGGTTCTCGCAAGATTACTGGGTCTATGCCTTCGTTGTGGACCCCGTGGCCATGAAGCCGGTCGGCAAACTGTATCTGGAGAAAGTCACAACGGAGTTTGAGAGCATCATGTCCATTCGTTTTGACTACCGCATTAAGGGCATGTGGGATTATATCTACCCGATGGATAGTCTTTCCGGTGCCATCCAGACTCATTTCCCCTATGTCACCGTCACCTGCGACAGCGTGGATCTCGATGCGCAGATCATGCTGATGAACAGTCTGGATATCTATAGTTTTGTCTCCACTCCGCAGGAGTATTTCGCCGTTTGGTTGTTAAATCTGTCGGCGAATCCCGAAGAGAAAGTAGATATCTTGTATGGTGTGTCTGCCCGCGAGAACGACGGTTACAGTTCGCCGTTTGAGTTCCAAAAAGGACATACCTATTATACTTTCATCGGCGGATATGATTTCAGCATAAGACAGAACACGCTCTATAAATACCGCTGGGAGGGGGATTCTACCGAACTCTATTTCTCGGAAAAGGATAATATCGCCTGGGAAGATTATTCTTTATTTGGTGACGATTGATGTATGCGCATTACGCTTATCGTAGTTGGTAAGACGTCCGATGCACGTCTTGTTTCCCTGATTGAGGACTATCGTCAACGGCTCGCACATTACGTGCCGTTTGAACTCGTCGTGCTGCCCGATCTCAAAAACGCCAAGTCGTTGAGCGAGGAGCAGTTGAAAACCGCCGAAGGCGAAGCTATCCTGTCGCGTCTGACACCCTCTATGGACGTGGTTCTACTCGACGAGCACGGACGCGAGTTCCGCTCTATCGAATATGCCGAATGGCTGCAAAAGAAGATGGCGGCGGGCAAAGACCTGACGCTCATCATCGGCGGGGCGTACGGTTTCAGCAAAGAGGTTTACCAACGCGCCAACGGCAAACTCTCCCTCTCGCAGATGACTTTCTCGCACCAGATGATACGATTAATGGCCATTGAGCAGATCTACCGCGCAATGACCATTCTTCGCAACGAGCCCTATCACCATGAATAAGGGTTTAACGTCAAAAAATCAGCGTACCCTGATTTTTTGACCAATTTGTAGTACTTTTGTCTCCTTGATATTATTCAACTGACACAGACGTTTGACGGTGGTGCCGTATTTCTTGGCGATGCCGGAGAGCGTATCTCCTTTGCGTACCGTATGATATCTCATCGCCGCCTGTTCGGCGCGGGCCTGCTTCATGGCCTTGATGCCGATGACGTACTCGTCTTTGTTCTTCAACTCGCCGGTACTGAAATCAATGAAATTGGCAGGATTCATCGCTTCGCCCAAGTAACGGATCTCGAAGTGGAGGTGACTGCCGGTTGAACGGCCCGTGTTACCGCCTAAACCGATCACATCGCCGCCTTTCACGCGCTCGTACTCATCGGCCAACGGACGACTGAGGTGACCATAAACGGTCTCCAAACCGTTCGTATGACGAATCACAACGAAATATCCGTACCCGCGCGGATCCCAGCCTACGATACGTACCTGGCCGTCCCATGCCGAACGAATCGAATCGCCTATCTGCACTTTGATGTCCGTACCTTTATGCATGCGGTAACGGCGCCAGCCGTAAGGACTGGTGACGTAACCCGGTGCCGGCAGACGGAAGCCCGCCATCGGAATATGTACATCCTCTTTGAGCGAGTCGAACAACGTGCCGTACGGGTTCACTTTCTCGTCCGTCCAGATGAAATGATAGACACTGTCAGCGGGGTGCTGCGTCATCAGCGTTGAGTCGCCAAGCATGAACTGCGGTGCGATCTTATACATCACGTCGCCGTCCTTGGTGCGCACGATGATCTTACGCGGCAGCACATCCATGTCGCAGCCTAAGATAAGAGTATCGTGCGAGAACAAACCCGCCAGGCACTCGGGCAACTGCGAACCACTCATGTCGATATCGTCGATATCGCCCAGTTCATCGCCTTCGCTATCCACTTCCATGCTGTCCGGGGACGTGGCAAGACCCAAGTCTTCCGTGAAGACGTTATCAGCTTTTAATGGAAGCAGAAGCAGTGAAAGCAGAATCCACAGAGATGTAATATAACGCATACAAGAGCAATGACAAAGATGATTATACTGATAGCGATGAGCCATTTTTTCCAAGCGGCCATGCCTACTTTTACTTTGGGTAACTTAACAACGGGGAACGCCACCTGTTCGGTGAGTGTCCGTCCGAAGAGCACGGAGATGAGTGCGTCGGAGTTGATTGCCCAACCGTTGGCGTTCAGCACCGGAGCCAGATTACGGCGGCGCAGTTTGAGCCATGCCATGATCATAC
>Ga0247611_10006976_pt1 | contig 14351 bp, 15 predicted proteins | sample 177DNAGHGhighgp2_FD_192422 | JGI IMG/M metagenome (GOLD analysis project Ga0247611, IMG submission 192422) | Sheep rumen microbial communities from Palmerston North, Manawatu-Wanganui, New Zealand - 1770 DNA GHGhigh gp2 | ecosystem: Host-associated > Mammals > Digestive system > Stomach > Rumen...
GATACCCCTTTTCGAGTTCCCGCCTTTGTGCTTCGGTTAATTCCAAACGTGTTGTGCTTCTCATTTCCAATGTGTATTTCACAGAGATAACGAGAAATGCAGCGTGATATTATATGTAAATTAAATTAGAACAATTACTTATTCACATGTTATTAGAATAGAACTAGAAAAGAGACTATTAAGAGAGATTAAAGACAAGTGCCTCCTATGGTTTATCAATAAACCAAGAGAGACAATGAACTTACAGATTGAAGTGTTGGCTGTCGCCAATGGCACTCTCTACTTGCTTCGCTATGCTACGCTCCGTAGAGAGTGCGTTAGGAAGTGAAATAGAAACAACGGGGACATTATGTTTTCTTTATTTTTTTTTAGACATGACGTATACCCACCACCTACTCTCTAATGAACGAAGCCCTGTCAGACTGCCAGAACACCCCTCTATGACAATATCTCTTAATAGACACATCCTCCATTCCTCCTACGAAGACCTTGGAACGCCCCTCATTCAACCCAATAATCGTATTATGGTATTCCATACCTCTTTACCAAGAAACATCATAGAACTCACTAAAAACATCCTTTAAACCAGCACATCTTAACAGTTAGAACATTCTCTGTTCCTTAACAAGCCCACTAAACAACCATTCCCTTTTTGGACGTGTCCTTTCTCTCTGTGATGCGATGCAGTTGCCTGTAATAAAATTATCTATACTCTGTTTAGCAACTTTTTTTGAGAATAATACATTTCTTTTAAATAATCGCTTCTTTTTTTGTTATCTTTAAGTCATAAGGGGCAAGTTGAGAGCCCTCAAAGCAAAAATGGAAAATATTAAAACCAATAATTATGAGTAATGTTACTATTAGAAACAAAATTTACAACAACGCAAGGTATGTCATTGAGGAATTGGGAAACGACACCATTAAAGATTTCAAAGGAACCAGAAGTAGTAGGATAAAAGATTACTTTAAGTTTTCTGTTGAAGGGGTAATTGACTTGGATACTGGATGCAGCAGCAAGCCCGAATTTGTCACAATCACGACAGCTGTCTTCTATACTGTATTGCCGATGTTCAGAACTCACCTGTTGAAACATCTGGACGACTGCAACGCATTATTTGAATTGGGTAACAAAATCTGTCACTCAATCATCACCCTCAACAACTACGACGAGTGTGGTGATAACGCCCAAAAGGTGTATGAAGAAGGAAGGAGAATTATGGACGTTTTCTACAAGGAACGAAAAATCGGTTGTTGGCAAACAGACGGAAAGAAATTCGTATATACCGACCCTCTGTTGTTGGAACAGGAATCTCCGAGCGCCGAGATACCCTCGATGGGAAAAAACACGACAGAACATCCGTTGAGAATCATTACCACCTTCTCTGGGTACGACAGTCAGTGCCTCGCCTTGAAGAAAGCGGGCATACCTTTCGACCTCGTTGGCTGGAGTGAGATAGAAAAACGGGCAATCACCGCACACGACGCTCTGTTCCCTGAATACAAGGATAGGAACTACGGCGACATCTGCAAGATAGACTGGAAGAATGTACCTGATTTCGACTTCTTTACTTACAGCTCGCCTTGCACCTCATTCAGTCTGGTCGGCAAGATGGATGGTGGAGAAGAAGGTTCAGGCACCCAATCTTCCCTCCTGTGGGAATGCAAGAAAGCGATTGAAATCAAAAAAACAAAGTATCTGATGTTGGAGAATGTGGAGATGCTGGTCTCACAAAAGTTCGAACATACATTTAATAAATGGATTGAGTTTCTCGACACTCTCGGCTACATATCGTATTGGAGGGTCCTGAGCGGTAGAGAATATGGCATTCCCCAAGATAGAAGTCGTGTCTTCGTAGTCTCCGTGCTAAATCCCAAGAAGGAGTTTGTGTTCCCCAAAGCAAAGAAACTGACCAAATCAGTGGAAGACTATATGCTCACCAAGGATGAACTTGGACAAAACCTATATGGGAAGCTATGTGTAGATGAGAACCTTGTAGGCAACTATATTAAATATAACAATCATTTTTTAAAATTCGTAGTAAAACAAAATTAGTTATGAATGTTAAGAAGTCAAAGAAAGGCAAACAAAGACAGTTTGTCAACAAAGTAGTAAAGGAATTGGATGAAGAGCCCGTGAGTGGTGAGAACCTCTTCGGTGAATCCATGGATTTATTTGAAGTTGAGAAGCAATCGAACATCGTTCAATTGGGGAATTTGATAGTGGATAGAACAAATTTTTATAACCCACAGGACGGTCGAGTGTATTCCGCCAAAGGATGTTGCCCAACTCTTACATTGGGTGTGCCGCCTAAGTTTCTCATTGAGGACGATGGTGGGTATAAGATACGAGAGTTAAGTGGTCGTGAAGGACTAATGCTTATGGGTGTCGATAGAGAGGATGTCGCAAAGGTTGCGGCAAGCGGTCTCTCCAACAGTCAGATGATGAAACTCGCGGGGAACTCTATCGTGGTGGATGTGATGAGTTCGTTTTTCCAAGAACTGATTAGATGTTGAGTGCCCGTTTCGTCGATGTTTCATCGAGCATCAAATGAGTTGTTTTGAAAGAAAAGCGAAACAAAGCTAAAGTATTCATCGTGAATGTAATGCCAACTCAATAATGTCGTTATTACATTAAGTTTGAAAGATAATGTAATAACGCGTATTGATAGAATAGTAGAGAAATTAAAAAAAAAAAGTATAATTAAAAGTATATTAAAATATTATAACTATGACCAATATAAGATTTAACGAACAAAATGTATCCGTGTTCATGAAATACTCAGACCTAGAAAGGATGATGAAAGAGTGTGTGCAAACCACAATGCAAGAATTGCGGAACGAGCAGAAAAAGGTTCAAGAACAAAAATGGTTGGACACAAAACATACTGCTGAGTTGTTTGGTGTTCATGTCTGCACGATTAACAGATGGAAACATAGTGGATATCTCACTCCAAGAACTATTGGAGGGAAGGACTTCTTCTCAATTGATGAAATTAACCATGTAATGACCCAAAAGAACGCGTAGAATGAGCACAATTTCCTTTGAACTGTCGAAGAAAAAGGAAGATGATACCCACAAGAAACAGATACTCGTTAGGGTATCTGTTTCGAGGGGTTTCCGTGTTGGTGCTAAAACTAAGATTTTTGTCTCTCCCAAAGATTGGGACGACAAGAAACAGACATTACGCCGGACATCCAAAATCGAGAAAATTGAGAAACAAAGAGAAATAGAGGATTTGCGTAAGCTACTTAACGATTTGCATGAACATATCTCTCGTGCGATAATTGAAAGCAATGATTTGGAAAAGAAGGTGTCAAAGGAAGAGCGACAAGACTGGATTAACTATGTTATCGCCTCTTTTTATGACCCATGTGTGAAACTGGTCAAAGAAAAGAATCTCTCTTTTGATGAGTTTGCCAAAATATATGTGGAAAAAAGAAGTAAAGAAGAGCATTGGAAGCCATCTATTATGGGACACTTCAACAAGAAAAAGATATGGGACAATCCATCTTTTGACAAGTTGAGTGCCGTGCAGGCACAAGTATATGAGATGAACCCAAGACTGTTGATGGATGATATCACCGCTGCGACACTTGATGAATACCAGAATTTCTTGATACGAAAAGGTTTTTTGAATTCAACTGTGGAGAACCATATGTTTGCATTTAAGCGAATACTTAAATGGGCGGATGAAAAGGGATACTTGAAACATGGTGCAGAAGTCGTGAAGTACAAAACCACCAAATTGGAAATTACAAAGCCTAAAGCAATCAATTACTTGACATGGGAAGAGTTCGAGAAACTGTTTTCGTATGAGTTCAAAGAGGGGGAAGAGCATTTGGAATTAACTAGAGACAGGTTCTGTTTTTGCTGTGTAACATCCTTAAGACACAGCGATATGGAAATTCTGAAGAAGGCAGACTTTGACGACTACGACAATCCAACCTGTTTTTCATTCGTGAGTAAGAAAACGCACGATGAACTGACCATATTCTTGAACAAATATAGTAAGGCCTTGTATCAAAAATACAAGGATATACCAACAAGGGACGGACTAATGTTTCCTCCGAAATCAAACCAAAAGATGAATGACAATTTGAAAGTCATTGCAGAGATGTTGGGTTTCACGAGAGTTATCACTAAAATGCAGTTTTGTGGAAAGGAAAGAATTGATGTAACTCGTCGATTGTGCGATGTTATAGGAACTCACTCGGCGAGAAGAACATTTGTGGTTCATGCTTTGGAAATGGGATGGTCGCCACAATTGGTGATGACATACACTGGGCATGAGGATTACGACACCATGAAACCATATATAGCGCTGACGGACAAAACGAGAAAGAAGATGATGGAAACAAACTTTTAATTTGGAAAGGAAAAATGGTAAGGGAGATGGCAACGCTGCCTCCTTTTTGTTTAAAAAGCTTGGCAACAGGATGTTTGGTGCATTTTTGGTGCATTTTTTTTGACATAAAAAAATCTCACAAGCCTATTTTGTAAGAACTTGTGAGACTTTGGGTGCGGAAAGGAAGGGATTCGAACCCTTGAAGCGCTTTTAACGCTTACTCGCTTTCCAGGCGGGCCTCTTCAACCACTCGAGCACCTTTCCGGGGTTGATGTGTGATTCGTATAAACGGTATTTCGTTTTGCGAAATCGGGTGCAAAAGTACTATTTTTTCTTGAAATAGCAAAAAAAAATGTATATTTGCATAAAAACTTTTTATTGACATCATTGTTAAATCTATTGTATATGAAAAAATTATCTTTTTTTGTAACAGCACTTGCCATGTTTGCAATGGTAGGGTGCAACAACACCAAAACCGATGAAACCATGGAACAAAAATCGGAAATTCAGCAAAAGGTTGATGAGTATGCAGAGGTGAAACTATCTTCTGATTTGATTAACAACCTGAGCGATAAGGAGAAACAGCTTATCGGCGTGTTTATCGAAATTGCTGATGTGATGGATGACTTGTATTGGGACCAGTATTTTGGCCCAGAGAACCGTAAAGCACTCGACACGATAACGGATCCGGCTGTAAAGGCTTTTGCAATGATTCAGTATGGCGCATGGGACCGTTTGGGCGAAGAGAGACCCTTTATTCCTGGCTTTGGCGAGCGCCCTGCCGGAGCCAATTTTTATCCGCTGGACATGACTGCTGAGGAGTATGAAGCCCTGCAAGATAAAGAAAAAGAAAGCCAGTACACTGTGATTCGCCGCGACGAAAATGGCGCATTGAAGGTGGTGCCCTATCATGTGGAATATGCTGACCGGCTGGCTAAAGTTGACAGCCTGATGGGTGTGGCAATTGGTTTGGCTGAAGACCAGGGTATGAAGAAGTATTTGACCGAACGGCGTAAGGCACTGATGACGGATGACTATTACAAGAGCGATTTGGCTTGGATGGATATGAAGAATAGTAACTTGGACTTTGTGGTTGGCCCAATTGAGAACTATGATGACTATTTGTATGGCAATAAGACTAGCTATGAGTCGTTTGTGTTGGTGAAAGATGTGAAGTGGAGTAATGATTTGGCTAAGTTTGTGGGTATGCTGCCCCAGCTTCAGAAAGAGTTGCCCTGCGACCCGAAGTACAAGCCTGCCTTGAAAGGCGCCGCTAGCGACTTGAATGTATATGATGTGGTGTATTATGCTGGCGACTGTAATGCGGGTTCGAAGACGATTGCCATCAACTTGCCAAATGACGAACGTATTCACCAGACGAAGGGCGCTCGCCGTTTGCAACTGAAAAATGCCATGAAGGCAAAATTCGACAAGATGGTGCTGCCTATTTCTCAGTTGCTGATCTGCGATGAACAGGTGGACAATGTGAATTTTAATGCTTTCTTTAGCAACGTGTGCTTCCATGAGGTTGCTCACGGTTTGGGAATTAAAAATACCGTTACGAAGGGTGAAAGTATGCGCAAGGCCTTGGGTAACCAATATAGCAATTGGGAAGAGGCTAAGGCAGATATCTGCGGTTTGTTCCTTACGACCAATTTGATAGAGAAGGGTGAGATTACTAACTGCACCAAGGAAGATGCTTTTGTAACCTTTATTGCAGGCATCCTGCGTAGTGTCAGATTTGGAGCTACAGAGGCTCATGGTATTGCCAATATGATGTGCTTTAACTATCTTCAGGATAACGGAGCCTTTACGCGCAACGAGCAGGGTAAGTATGTAGTGGACGTGGAGAAGATGGACGCTGCAATGCGTAGCTGGGCTGCACAGATTTTGCAGGTGGAAGGCGAAGGCATGTATGACTTTGCAAAAAAATATGCTGCAGAGAATGGCAAAGTTCGCGAGGATCTTCAGAAGGATCTTGACTTGATTGCTCAGAATAACATTCCAAGGGATGTTGTTTACATTCAGGGTTTGAAGGCCTTGGGTTTGGCGAAATAATTGAAAACAGACTTTTTTAAGCTTGAGATAAGGGCGTTCAGGAATTATCTGGACGCCCTTGTTTTTTGAATGTGGCAACAGGTGGGAGGACTTTTGTCTGTAGAAATAAATTTTGATGGTTTTAGAAAATATATGTATATTTGCATTATTAAATTGGTGAGTGTATTGTATTTAATGTACACAAAATAGGAAGGTTACGTGGATGTCCTTGGATAGGGATAAGCGTGAATTTGGATTATTTTTCCGATAGATTCTTCCGGAGACCTTATGGTTTTTACATGGGGAGGGAGAAGTATGTGTGTATGTTAATAAAGAGTGAGGGGATTTTTGAAAAGAGCTGAAAGAAGATAATGCAAAATTGCTTTGGAAGAGTTTGAGGAAAAGAAGCGGTGGTATGCGGCCAAGGTTTATTATAATCGGATGGAACCGATTAGATCACAGCTGGTTGAAGATAAAGCAGAATACTTTATTCCGGAAGTGATTTCTTCATTGGCATTTATACATGTGACGGACTCTTACTTGAAAAGATTTGAGCAAGACAACTTTAGCAGGCTTTGGATATATAGAGACCCGTTGACCCACATACCGTCAGCGATACCCGAACGTGAAATGGAGGTTTTTATCTTTGTGTGTTCATCGGGTGAGCAGGGGCTGACATTCCTCGGGGACGATAGGCCTGAATATCATCAAGGAGATTTGGTGAGAGTGACAGATGGGCCATTCAAAGGAGCCGAAGGCCATATTAAACGCATTAAGAAAGATAGACGACTGGTAGTGAGTATTAGAGGGGTGGCTGCAGTTGCCACAACATTTATTCATCCACAGTTTTTGGAAGTAGTAAAGAGATGAGAAAGCCTTTATTTCCACTGGATTCATTAAAAGAACAGCGGTATTTTCATGGTACGAAGTATGTGGAGCAAGGGATTGAGGACTGCGATGATTTGAAGCCGGAGGAGATTGAGAACGAGGATGTCAGGAAGGCTTTTGTGGAAGTAGAGGGGCTACCGTTGAAGCAGGTTTACCTGTGGTTTTTGAACCATAAAAATGAGTTCGATTCTTCCTCGTTGTTGTGGAGCGTGAGACACAACGGAGGCGACCCAATTAGACCGAGAGAAGATGGTGGACTATATCGCGCCATTTTTGTTCAGAGACCTTTGAACACTGTCTATGAGGTGGATGTATTCTTATCGAACTGCAATCATAATTTGGAAACGGGTGGATATCTGGTTTGTTGCTGTAGGACATCGGTGGTGAAAAAGGCTGTGATATATAACCGATATCCAAGTCCATTGAATAGAGTGGTTTATGGTTTGCACTATTTGTGGCATCGAGTGTGCCCCAAGTTGAAACTGACAAAAAAACTTTATTTTGCAATCACCAAAGGTAGAAATAGGACTTTTCACAGGGTTGAGGTGTTGGGTAGGATGTACCATGCAGGATTTGAGGTCGTATATGAGAATACCGCTCATGGAGAGTTTAGAGTGATAGCCAGAAAGGTGAAAGAGCCGATAACAACAGGAGAGCCCAGCTCTTCTCCAATTGCAAAACTACAACGTATTGGAAAAGAAGGAAAAATAATAACGGTGTATAAATTTCGCACAATGTATTCTTATAGTGAATATTTGCAAGAATATGTTTACGAGCACCGTAAATTAGACAATACGGGTAAGTTCTATCACGACTACCGTATTAATGTTGTTGGCGCCTTTCTGAGAAAGACTTGGATGGATGAATTGCCTATGATAGTGAACATACTGAAAGGTGAGATGAAACTAGTGGGAGTGAGACCTTTATCCAGGCAGTTCTTCGGTTTATACACTCCGGAGATGCAGGAGCTTCGTATTAAAACCAAACCGGGCTTGCTGCCCCCGTTATATTACGAGACGGTTCAACCAGAGACATTGGAGGAAATCCAAGAGTCGGAGAGGAAGTATTGCGAAGAATACCTGAAACATCCGTTTAAGACAGATTGGAAATATTTCTGGGGAATAGTTAATAACATAGTGTTTAAACATAAACATTCTCATTAAAAATTTCAGAATAGATTCCCTTAATCCTTATTATTTCGAGATAATTGTTGATTATGAGCGAGACACAAGAATGGACAACAGTCATAAAGCCGAAGGATAAGCTGCTGGCTGTGGATTTGAAAGAATTGTGGCGATACCGCGATTTATTTACGCTTTTCGTTAAAAGAAATATCACCACCCAGTATAAACAGACTATACTGGGGCCTGCGTGGTTTGTGGTGCAGCCAATATTTACTGTTTTCATGTACATGGTGGTATTTGGAGGAATTGCTGGTATCGGGACGGACGGTATACCACAGCCGCTATTCTATTTGGCAGGAACATGTTTTTGGCATTATTTTTCTGATTGTTTGGATAAAACTTCTAATACATTTGTTTCGAATGCAGGTCTATTTGGTAAGGTTTATTTTCCGAGACTTGTGACACCTTTGTCCAATGTTACTTCAAACTTATTGCGTTTTGGAATACAGATGGGACTGTTTGTAGTGGTTTATTTGATCTATGCTATCCAAGGCGATTGCCCTGCTAGTCCCAATTGGTATTTGTTGCTTTTCCCATTTCTGGTGATGATGATAGCTGGACTGGCACTAGGATTCGGTCTGTTAATTACGAGTATGACTACAAAGTACCGTGATTTAAGTATCCTTTTTTCCTTTTTTGTTAGTTTATGGATGTATGCTACTCCTATCGTATACCCGTTAAGTATGGTTAAAGGAAAGGTTGCTGCAGGGATGGACTTGTACACAATAATGCGACTTAATCCAGTCACACCGGTGTTGGAAACTTTCAAGTATGGAGCCCTAGGTGCAGGAGAGTTTATAGGTTGGGGCTGGCTGTTGTATAGTTTGGCATTTTTGTGTGCTCTGCTATTTTTAGGTGTGCTGGTGTTTAATAAAACACAGAAAAGTTTCATGGATACAGTGTGAGCGGTGTTTATTGGATTGAGAATAAGTATGTGTTTGTTTATAAAAATTAAAGCGAATGGCAACGGCAATAGAATTTAATCATGTTTCCAAACAATACAGGTTGGGTTTGGTATCGACAAGAACTTTGAGTAATGATTTGAAGCGTTGGTGGGTGACTAGTATAATGGGTAAGGAAGATCCTTTTCTAAAGATTGGTTCCACGAATGATCGTTCAAAAAAGGCAGATAGTGAGTATGTTTGGGCGCTAAAAGATATCGACTTTAAAGTTGAGCGGGGAGATGTTGTAGGAATAATTGGGAAAAATGGTGCGGGGAAAAGTACTTTATTGAAACTACTTTCTAAAGTGACAGGACCAACTACCGGTACGATTAAGGCGAGGGGGCGAATCGGGTCGCTATTGGAAGTTGGAACGGGGTTCCATCCAGAAATGACTGGAAGAGAAAATATCTACTTGAATGGAGCCATTTTAGGTATGACCAAAACAGAGATTTCTAGAAAGTTAGATGAGATAATTGATTTTAGCGGGTGTGAAAGGTATATTGATACTCCTGTTAAAAGATACAGTTCTGGAATGACAGTCCGTTTAGGTTTTGCCGTCGCAGCATTTCTAGAACCTGAGATTTTAGTTGTTGATGAAGTGCTTGCTGTTGGTGATGCAGAGTTCCAGAAGAAGGCCATTGGGAAAATGAAAGATGTAAGTAGCGGAGAAGGGAGAACAGTGTTGTTTGTTAGCCATAATATGGCAAGCATTAGACAATTGTGTAGAAATGGTATTTTGCTTGAAAATGGGCTTGTTACGTATACGGGTACTGCGACTGATACGGTAGCTCATTATTTGTCAGGTTTTGGAGATACTATGTGTTACCATGCAGATATCACAATGGAACATAGGGAGTTTTCCAATACAACTAGAGAGATTGAACTACTTTCTGTTTCAATGACTAATGATGGAGATGATTATGCGACAAATCAACCATTAGATTTTTATGTTAGAATGTACAAACATAAAAAGAATCTTGAAAGTGCAACATTAGAAATAATGTTTAATAGTAGTGTTAGCGATAGATTAGGCTCATATATATCTAGACCGATAGATTTAAAAAATATTCAGGGTGCATTTATAGTCCATGCCAGAATAGTGGATCATCATCTTGCAAAAGGGACATACTCTGTCTGCTTTCAAATTGGACAGAAAGATATCCATAGTGGTCTTAAAGATTATGATATAGTTCATAATGTGCTCTTTTTTACCATCGCTTATTCTGATTATATAAAAAAGGATTCGATTGTCCTGTGGGGAAAAGATTGGGGTAGCACTGTTTTTCAAGGGCATTGCGAAGTAATAGATGTAGATAAAAAAGATAGTTATTGAGTATGTTTAGGAAAATCCGCCGATATATTAAAGATCCATATCACTCAATTGGGTATGAGATGTTTAGAAAATATCCCAAATTGATGTCAGATAAATATTATTTATCTATATTATGGGAATTTCAAATGGGATATAGGTTAGACTGGAATCATCTCGAAACATATAATGAGAAATTGCAATGGTTAAAATTGTATGATCGGAAGGCTGCCTACACAAAGATGGTTGATAAGTATAGAGTAAAGCAGTGGGTGGCAGAAAAAATAGGGAAAGAATATGTGATACCCACACTCGCAGTATACAATTCTGTTGATGAAATAGATGTAACCAAATTGCCCAATCAATTTGTTCTAAAGTGTAATCATGATAGTGGGAGTGTGATTATTTGTGAAAATAAAGAGAAATTTGATATTGAAAGAGCAAAAATGCAGCTAAAAGATGCGTTAGGAGAGAATTTTTATTGGAGGGCTAGAGAATGGCCGTATAAGAATGTGAAGCCTTGTATTTTTGCTGAACAATTTATTAGAACTAATCCAAGGCTAGATAAAAAAAACGACAATCATAGCTATACTGAATCCGAACCTAAGATTATTCATGTGGATATGGATTGCTTCAGATGGAATAAATCAAGAATGTATAGTGGTTTTTGGAGCACCATTGAAGAAGAGATTAGTATGAGTAGGAATAATGAGAGTGCTTCATTATCAAATGAAATGTTCGATTTTTTGGGAAGACTTAATGAAGAATATGGTCCAGTACAGGGAGAATTATACCAAATAGACAATGATGTATATTTCGGAGATCTGACTTATAATCAAGAGTCTGTTCTAGAAAAAAAAGGAACACAATGGATCGCAGAAAGTGGTTGCAAAATAATTGTTGAAAGAGATGTTTCTGATAGATGCATGGGTTTGTTAATCAGTAAAAATCGTTTTGTCCTCTATTTTCACCAAGAGTGTCTTGAACAAAACTTTGCTGGGTTAAAGGACTATAAATTTTTTTGTTTTAATGGGACACCTAAAGTCATGTATATAGCCAATGATAGTGCTCAGTATCCAACCATGAATTTTTATGATATGGATTTTGAACCGTTACCTCTATATACTAGGGACCCACCGGCGATGATAAGTCCAGATAGACCGAGGCATTTTGAGAAAATGAAAACTTTTGCAGAGATATTATCCGAAAATATTCCACAAGTTCGAGTGGATTTCTATGAATATGGCGACAAACTATTTTTTGGAGAAATGACGTTTTATCATATGGGTGGCTTCTCAGAAATACATCCCAGAGAGTGGAATTTAAAAATGGGAAGTTGGATAGAGCTACCAATGGATTAATGACCCCATGCTATTTTTATGTATAGTATAAAGCCTTTTTCTTTTCTTGTCAGAAGAGTAAAAAAGGATTATCGTAGGTTTCAAATAGGTTTATTGCTGAGGGCTCTTAGACCTTTTTTCCTCTCAGGGGGAAACGATAGTACTGATCTATTGAAAGAATGTGGATATCATTTGAGCCTTCAGATGCATCCGTCAGTATTATTTTCTTCAGGTAGAGTAGAGACTAAGATCAAGAGGCCAGTGTATAAAATAAAAACAATCCTATTGTCACTTAAGAAATTGATAGAAAAAGCACCTTTCTATGATTCAAAAGATAGAAAAATGCTGATTTATTTAGGGGTATCATCTTATTTTGTTAATGATATTTCACGAATGTTAGCCTCCTATGGCGCACCTTTTGTACAATACAATCTCCCAAGGAGAGATTTGCATAATGAAAATATTGCTGTGTACACAGTAATAGCTGGTGATTATGATTCAGTACATGAAATCCTATATAAACAACCGAATGTCGATTATCTTTTATTTACGAATAATCGGCGGTTAACTTCTACGACTTGGAAAGTACAATATGTTGAGAGTGATGAAGATAACGTCTTGTTGTCCAGGGAAATAAAAATCTTGCCAGATAAATATTTAAGTGGTCGATATACAGCTAGTATATATGTTGATGCAAATGTGTATTTATATGGTGATATAGGAAATATGGTTTGCGTTTTGGATAACAATATTACATTTGCTGTTACACGCCATGCTACGACAGAAAGTGTTAAGAAAGAGTTTGAGGCCTGTGTACTAACAAAAGGGGTTGCTGCGTCAGAAGCAGAAGAACAATATGAAAGGTATCTAAAAGAAGGCTTCAAAGATAATATGGGTTTAGCTGAATGTGGAATTTTGGTTAGACGATGTGGCGATAAAGAACTTAATAAGTTGATGAATGAATGGTTTGAGGAATTCCGAATAGGTATCCCAAGGGATCAGGTTAGTTTATTTCCGTGTATCCAAAGACAGAAATTTAAACAATTCCGTATTTTGGAAGGCTCAGTGTGGCATAATCAGTTTTGTATCATAGGAGGTCATAAAATTAAAAAGACAAACTAAATGTTATCAATTGATATTATCCTATGTTGCTATAACCAAGAAGAATATGTGGGTCAGGCTGTTGACAGCATTTTGTGTCAGAAAGTTGACGCAAAAGTTAGAGTTATTGTTGCAGATGATGGTTCAACGGACAATACTGTAAAGTCTATCCAAGATCACCGAGGAGCATCACCAATTCCGTTTTTATTTCTTGATACAGATAGAAACGTTGGAATGAGTGCCAATTATAAGAGGGCTTTTGCAAGATGTAGAGCTGATTATGTGGCGATACTAGAAGGGGATGATTGGTGGCTGACAGATAGCCATCTTTCGCAGCATATTGATTTTTTGGAACGTCATAGACGGTATTCAATGTCTTTTAATCAATACGATTTATATTATCAGGAACAGGCTATTACTCGCCACAATAATTGGCCGTATAAAGATGTAGTTTATTTAACAATAAATCTACGACAACAGATATCTTGGGGAAACCAGATAGGTAATCTGTCATCTTGTGTTTTTAGGACAACTCTGCTTCAATCTTTGCCACCCGATTTTTTCCAAATGGAATATGCTGATTGGGAGTTGGGTATAATGATGGCTTTGCATGGTCCAATTGGCAAGCTCAGAACTGTAACATCTGTTTATCGCATTAATGGTAAAGGCCAATGGTCAGCGTTATCGTCAGAGATGAAAGAAAAATCCATAAAGGATTCCCTAGAGAATATTCGGCAGTTTCTTCCAAAACGTTGTTATAAATACATCAAAAGTTACAATATTAGAATTGAGAAAGGGAGGGAGATGCCTTACCCGATGCCTCTAACTTGTAGAATAAAAAGCACAATAAAGTCAGCTATCAATAATATAAATAAAAGAATAGAGCAAAGGCTGACTCATTAGAATTATATAAAGGGGAGTTCTATAAATTAAATGACTAAATTTCATTTTGTTATATCAATGTATTTTCGTATTTTTGCAGTATTAACAGAATAATGTAGCATATATGAAATACCGTAAGAATCAAGGCGTTGGGTTATTTGACAAGGAGAACACCCTTCAGGAATTACTCGAAAACGGCAATCCACTACCCAAGTTAAAGGAAATCATAGACTTCGAGCAGTTCCGCGACATTCTTGAGCCTGTATTTGATAACACGAGGAGGAAGAGTAATGCAGGTCGCAAGCCGTTCGACCCGGTGT
>Ga0247611_10006977_pt1 | contig 14351 bp, 12 predicted proteins | sample 177DNAGHGhighgp2_FD_192422 | JGI IMG/M metagenome (GOLD analysis project Ga0247611, IMG submission 192422) | Sheep rumen microbial communities from Palmerston North, Manawatu-Wanganui, New Zealand - 1770 DNA GHGhigh gp2 | ecosystem: Host-associated > Mammals > Digestive system > Stomach > Rumen...
AAGCTTTCCCTGGAATTTTACTAGAAAAAATAAAAAGAATTTCAAATGCAAAAATTTATAATGTATATGGTCCTACAGAAACAACTGTATGGTCAACTGTTAAAGATTTAACAAAAGAAAATTTTATTACAATTGGAAATCCAATTGCTAATACTACTTGTTATGTTTTAGATAAAAATAAATCATTATTACCTATTTTAACTCCAGGAAGTCTTTATATTGGTGGAGATGGTCTATCTAAAGGATATTATAAAAATTCTGAACTGACAGGTGAAAAATTTATAAAAAATAAATATCTTGATGAAACTATATATGAAACTGGAGATTTAGCTTTATATATGGAAAATGGAGATTTAGTTCATTTAGGTAGAACTGATTTTCAGGTTAAAGTAAATGGTCATAGAATTGAGCTTGAAGAAATAGAAAACAAAATAATGCAGATAAAAAATATTACAAATTGTATTGTTGTAAAAAAAGAATTGGAACAAAACCATGCATTCTTATGTGCTTATTATCAAGCAAAAGAAGATATAAATGTTTCTTCTTTGCGCTCATATTTGCAAAAAAATCTTCCAAAATATATGATTCCACAATATTTTATAAAGTTAGATGAAATTCCATATACTCCAAATGGCAAAATTGATAGAAAAAAACTTCCTCTTCCAAATATGGATATTGGAAATCGTAATATTGTTTTACCAAGAAATGAAATGGATGAAAATTTAATTAATATATTAAAGGATATTCTAAATACTGAAAATATTAGCATAGACGATTCTTTCTTTGAACTTGGTGGAGATTCATTATCTGCTATCAATTTATGTACAAAAATTTATGGTGAATTAAATGTTGAAATTTTTGTTAAAGATGTTTTAGAAAATCCAATAATTAAAAATTTATCAGATTTTATTTCTTCTAAAAACATAACTAATTCAGGAAGCATTATATCTAAAGTAAATAGATCACAATCTTACGTAGTTTCATCTGCTCAAAAAAGAATTTATTTTGCATCAATTGTTTCTGGCGAAGATTCTATTTTGTACAATATTTGTGGAGGATTAATTTTAGATAGTGTTCCAGATGTAAAAAAGCTAGAAAAAGCATTTAATACTTTGATTAAAAGGCAATCTTCTTTAAGAACATATTTTGAAATAGAAGATGGTAATTTAGTTCAAAAAATAGAAAATAAAATTGATTTTAAATTAGATATTAATTCTAATTTAATTAAAGAAGAAGATTTAAAAAACGCATTTAAAGAATTCACAAAACCATTTAATTTATCTAAAGCACCTTTAATTAGAGGAACTTTGCAGTATATGAAAAATAACAAAGCTATTCTTATGGTTGATATGCATCATATAATTTCAGATGGTACATCACTTTCTATTTTACTTGATGAACTTTGTAAATTATATAATGGTGAAGACCTTTCGGAAATTAATACAGATTATAAAGATTATGCAGTTTGGGAAAATGAACAAATAAAAAGCAATAAATTTATAGATAGTAAAAACTATTGGATAGATATGTTTAAAGATGATATACCTGTTCTTGACATGCCAACAAATTATTCAAGACCTGCAGTTCAATCTTTTAATGGAAATAAAGTATATGCAAAAATAAATGAAGAAATAACATCAAAAATAAATGAACTTTCAACTAATCTAAAAATTACACCATATATGTTACTTCTTTCTATTTATTATATATTGCTATATAAATATACCTCTCAAAATGAAATTGTTGTTGGTTCTCCTATTGCAAATAGAACAAATAATGGACTATATAATATTATTGGTATGTTTGTAAATTCTTTACCTATAAAAGTAAATATACAACCTAATACAAGCTTTATTGATTTTGTAAATATTGTAAAAAATATTTGTTTAGAAAACTATAAACATCAAGAATATCCTTTTGATGAATTAGTAAATGATTTGAATATACAAAGAGATACAAGTAGAAATCCTTTATTTGATACAATGTTCATATATCAAAATAATGGATATAGTAAACCTTGTTTTAATCGGAATAAATGCAAAATACTATATCCCAGATACTAAAATTTCTAAATATGATTTATCTTTAGAAATAGTACCAGAAGAAAATATTTTAAATTTAACTTTTGAATATGCAACAAGCTTATTTAATAAAGATTATATAAAAAATTTATCTACACATTATTTAAATATTTTAGACAATATTTTAAATAATATAAATATTAAAATTTCTGAAATAAAAATGCTTTCTGTAACTGAACAAAATAAAATATTATATGAATTTAATAATACAAAAATGGATTATCCAAATACTAAAACTATATCTGAACTTTTTGAGGAACAAGTTTTAAAAACACCAGATGATATTGCTGTTGTATTTAAAGATAAAAGCTTAACATATAAGGAATTAAATGAAAAAGCTAATAGCTTAGCATTTTATTTAAGAGAAACTAAAAAAATAAATAGAAATGATTTTGTTGGAATTATGGTTAATCGTTCATTAGAAATGATTATCTCTATTCTTGCTGTTTTAAAAGCTGGTGGAGCTTATATTCCAATAGACCCAGAATATCCTCAAGATAGAATAGAATATATGCTTGATAATAGTAATGCTAAACTTTTATTAACTTTAGAAGAATTAAAAGATAATATAAAATATGAAAATATAGAATGTGTAGATTTATTTAATAATACAATTTATAGTTTAAATAATAATAATTTATCGAGTATAAATGATATAGAAGATATTGTTTATGTAATTTACACCTCTGGATCTACAGGTAAACCTAAAGGCGTAATGCTTAAGCATAAAAATATTGTTAATTTTATTTATGCAACACTAGAAAAAATAGACTTATCTCCTAAAAATACTATGGTTTCAATAACAACTATTTCTTTTGATATATTTGTACTTGAAAGTTTACTTCCATTATTGAATGGAATAAAAATTGTTATTGCTCCGGAAGAAGCACAAACAGATGCAAAAATATTTAATGAACTATGTATAAAAAATAATGTTGATATTATTCAAACAACACCTTCTAGAATGCAAGCATTAATATATGATGAAGAAAATTGTGATTTTATAAAAAAAGCAAATTATTTATTAATTGGTGGAGAACCATTCCCTCAAAATTTACTAGAAAAATTACATTCTATTTATAATGGAAAAATATTTAATATGTATGGTCCTACAGAAACTGCTGTGTGGTCATCAATAAAAGACTTATCTGAAACCTCTAAAATAAATATTGGATCTCCTATAGGTAATACTCAAATGTATATATTAGATAAATTTAACCATCCTGTTCCAGTAGATGTTCCTGGCGAATTATTTATTTCTGGAGATGGACTTGCAAAAGGATATTTAAATAACCAAGAGTTAACATCTAAAGTCTTTATTCCTAATCCTTTTGTAGATAATACAAAAATGTACAAAACAGGTGATCTTTGTAAATTTTTATCTAATGGAGAAATTGAATATTTGCAAAGAACTGATAATCAAATAAAAATAAGAGGGTTAAGAATTGAACTTGGTGAAATAGAAAATAAAATAATATCTTATAAAAATGTTAAAGATGCATGTGTTGTAAAGCAAACAATTAATAATAGAGATTTTGTATCTGCATATTTAATTGTAAATAAAAGAATTAGTATATCTGAACTAAGAGATTATTTATCTCAATTTTTACCAAAATATATGGTTCCATCTTACTTTACAATACTTGATGAATTTCCACATACACCAAATGGTAAAATTAATAAAAAAGCCTTACCTTTGCCAAAAGAAATATTAAAAAGCGAAACTAAAAATGTTCAATTTGTTGCTCCAAAAACAGATTTAGAAATTTCTTTTGCAAAAACTTGGGAAAAAATATTAAATATTAAACCTGTAGGTATAAATGATAATTTCTTTGAATTAGGCGGAGATTCTATTTTAGCCATGAATTTAAATATAGAACTTAAAAATATTACAGATAATATATCTTATGCTGATATATTTAAATTTCCAACAATTTCAGAATTAATAAAAAAATCTAAAACAAAAGATGAAAATTATGATTTTAATTACATGGAAAAAAATTATGAAAAATACAATGATTTATTAAATTTAAATTCAAAAAATCCTACAATATTTGATTTAAAATATAAATCATCTGGAAACATTCTTCTTACTGGAGCAACTGGATTCCTTGGAATGCATATTTTAGATAGTTTTTTAAAAAATGAAAAGGGAATTGCATATTGCTTAGTTAGAGAAGAACCCGGATTAACAGCTCAGGCTAAATTATATCAAAAATTAAATTACTATTTTGGAAATAAATATGATAAACTTCTTGGTTTACGTATAATTGCAATAAATGGTAATGTAAGCAACCATGCGTTTGGATTAAATCAGGAAGATTTATTAGAACTTGCAAATAATGTAAATATTGTTATAAATACAGCAGCAAGAGTATCACACTATGGTAATTATTCTGATTTTTATAATTCAAATGTAAAAAGTGTAAAAAATATAATTGATTTTTGTAAAAGCTTTAATAAAAAACTATATCATATTTCTACTATTAGTGTGTCTGGTAATGCTCTGGAAAGTCCAAGTATTAAGCAAAATTTTGATGAGATTAAATATTTTAGTGAGAGCAATTTATTTATTGGTCAGTCTTTAGAAAATGTTTATATAAGAAGTAAATTCGAAGCGGAATGTTTAGTTTTAGATGCTATTTTAGATAATTTAGATGCATACATTTTACGTGTTGGAAATCTAATGCCAAGACTTAGAGATGGTGTGTTCCAAGAAAACATTAAAGATAATGCATTTATAAATAGAATTTCTGATTTTATAAATTTGGGTTGTATTCCAGATTATATACAAGATGAATATTTGGAATTTACTCCAGTAGATATAATTTCAAACTCTATTATAAAACTAATTACACACCCAACCAAAAACAATCGTATTTTCCACTTGTTTAATCATAATCATATTTACATTAATAAATGCATTAAATATTTTAAAGAATTAAATAGTGATATAAAAATTATTCCTGAAGAAGAATTTAAAAAGCTTATAAAATCAGCATTAAATAGCAAAAAGAAAAAATCTTTATTAAAAACTTTAATAAATGATTTAGATTCTAATTTACATTTAATGTATAAAACTGATATAATAATAAAGTCAAATGTTACAATAAAATATTTATCAAAAATTGGTTTCTTTTGGCCAAAAATTAGTGATAAATATATGAAAAAATTTATAGAGTTACTAAGGAGGAATTTGTGATGCTAACATCATTATCTACTATTATTATTTTAGTCGTCGCATTTTTATTTGTAAGTTTTTTACTTATTTACTTATTAAATAATTCTCGAAACAAAATAACACAAACTCATAGGGTTTTCATTTTTATGTGTTTATTTATGCAATTTTGGCTTATAGCAATAATACTCCAAGCTGTTTTAAGTAAATCCATGAATATTGACCCTATGTATTTTGATTATTTTGCATATATAAGTATTTGTTATATACCTGTATGTTTTCTTTTATTAAGCAAAGCTTTTGCAAATACAAATATAAAATTTACTAAAAATATATTATATTTATTTATTGTTCCTACTATTTCTTTATTAGTATTATGGTCTAATAATTTACATCATTTGTTTTATATAAAATACTCAACTAATTTTTCTGATACAATATATGGAACATATTTTTATGTACATACAATATATAGCTATTTATTAATAGCAATTGGTGTTGTTTCCTTAATAAAATATAGTACAAAAAATTCTGGATTTTTTTCAAAACAATCTATACTTTTATCCCTAGGAGCAATAATTCCTGTCGCTATTAATGTTCTAGGTACATATGGTATTATAAGTATGTCAATATATATTACCCCTATATCATTTACAATTGCAATTATCTTCTTTGCTCTTGCAATACTAAAATTTGATTTTCTAAAAGTTGCACCTATAGCACTTCAAAGAATTGTTGATAGAATTTCTGATAGTTACATAGTTGTTAATGAAAATAATGTTGTTACTGACTTTAATGAAACATTTTTAGAATTATTTCAAGTTAAAGCTCAAGATATTAGAAATAAAAGCTTGGAAAATTTATTTAAAAAATTTAATAAAATATATGGAATAAAAGAAGATTTAATTTTACGGTTCTGTTGAAAAAGCAAAAAGTAATAAAGAAACCATTATTCTAGAAGAACCATTACCTTCAATAAATAAATTTTTCCATATAGAAATAAATAGTATAATAAATAAAGGTAGTTTCCTAGGTGTTTTAATTCTATTAAAAGATATTACTCAGCACATGCAAGATATGGAAACAATAAAAGAAAATCAGGATATGTTAGTTGAAAAAGAACGTCTTGCTTCACTTGGACAAATGATTGGTGGTATTGCACATAACCTAAAAACTCCTATAATGTCAATTGCAGGTGCAACAGAAGGTCTATCTGATTTAATCAAAGAATATGATTCAAGTATAGAAGATAAAGATGTAACTCCTCAAGATCATCATGATATAGCAAAAGATATGAATGAATGGATAGAAAAAATTAAAACGCATTTATCATATATGTCTGATGTAATTACAGCAATAAAAGGACAAGCAGTTGCATTTTCTGAACAAACTGCAAGTGGTTTTACTATAAAAGAACTTATAAATTATGTAGATATTTTAATGAGACACGAACTTAAAAATGCAATAATTACATTAAATACCAAAATAGATATAGACCAAAATACAGCTATTAATGGTAATATAAATAGTCTTGTGCAAGTAATAAATAATATAATTTCTAATGCTATACAGGCATATCAATCTCAGAAAAAAACAAATGAATCAATTAATTTTGAAATCTATTCAGAAGGAAAAAATATTGTATTTAGAATCGAAGATTTTGCAGGTGGTATTCCTGATAATGTAAAAGATAAATTGTTTAAAGAAATGATAACAACTAAAGGTAAAAATGGAACTGGACTTGGATTATTCTAATATAAAAGCTCATTTTAGTGGTAATTTAAAATACGAAACCCACAAAGGAAAAGGCACAGCATTTTATATAGAGATACCAAAATAGATTACAATTTAACTATTTAATAATGGATTTTTAAATATCCCAATTTCTGGGGTATAAAATGTAAAAATAACAAACGCAATAGCAATAATTATTAATTTAATTATTGCTATTTTATTATTACATTTCGCCTTATTTATAATTAATATATATGATAAAAATTCTCCTAATATAATTGAAACTATAAAAGATAATATATCAATAATTGCAATATTTTTTCCAATTATTCCTGAATATGTATAAAAAAATACCACAATAAATCCCATTGCAAAAATTATTCCACATGTTTTTGAACAAATAAAATTTGATATCTTTTTCCTAAAATAAAAATATCCAATTATTAATGATGTAAACATTGGAAAAAATACTAATTTTAAATGCTCCCAAGTGCTTTCATTTATAGCAGAAAACAATGCAACAATTTTATTCTCTCCTGATATTTTATATGTAAAATGAAGTAATGTTCCAAGTACAATTACAAAAAAGGCACTAATTATTTGATAATTTCTAATTTGTTTTTTGTTCATAAAAATCACCAATAAATATTTATGTATTTATAATTTGTACTATTCTTTTTAATTTTAGATTAATTTTTTACTCGCTATAAGTTAATTCCGCACATTTCCATTCTTCATTATTTATTTGATATTTCTCTTCTCCAATTTTAACAAATCCAACAGATTCATAACATTTATAAGCGTTTATATTTTTTTCAAATACTCCTAAATTTATTTCTTTTGCATTTAACTTGTTTTTAGCATATTTTATCGCTAATTTTATAAGTTTTTTTCCATATCCTTTCCCTCGTAAATTTGAATTTATTATTATAAACCCTAATCGTACAATTTCATTATTTTTGTCTGTATTTCTTAATATTAAATGGCCAATTACTTTATTATTATTTGTTAATGTCATTGGATAAAAATTAGTCTTTTTTGAACATTCTTCATAAAATAAATTAATATCTTGAGCTTTTATTGGAAATCTATTATAAATATCTGCACTCCATAAAAATAGTTCTTCTTCATTTCTTATCCATTTAATTATTTCAAATGCATCTTCTTTTTTATATTCTCTAAATTCCATATTAATACTCCTTAACGAATTGTAATTTATTTAATAATTCCTTCAATTGTGTAATTTGATTTTCGTATTCTATTTCCTTTTTGTTTCTATTTATTAAAATTGCATCAAATCCTGCATTTAAAGCTCCTTGTATATCATTTAAATAATTATCTCCTACCATAATACAATTTTGGGGATTCTCTTTTATCTTTTCGCATGCTATTTCAAATATTTTTTTATCTGGTTTTGATATTCCTAATTCACTGGAAATAATAATTTCAGAAAAATAATTTTTTATATTAGTTTTTTCAATTTTTTGTCTTTGTTGAATTCCATCCCCATTAGTTATTATTCCTAATTTATATTTTTCTTTTAATTCATCTAATACTTTTCCCGTATCACTAAATAATTGCCAATTTTTTTCATAATATTTTAAATACACTTGAAATATACTTAATGCTTCTTCATCATTTTTTATTATATTATATTTAGAAAAAGTTCTTTTTACTCTATCTATTCTTTGTCTTTCGAATGTTATTTCTCTTCTATTATATTTTTCATATAGTTCTAATGCATTTTTATACCATTCCTTTTCGAATTCTTCTGCTTTTATTTTATCAAATTCTTTAAATGTTTTTTTTAATTCACATATTGCTTCTTTTTCTGCTTTCCTACTATTCACAATTGTATCATCTAAATCAAAAAATATAGCTTTAATATCTAACATCATTTTTCTCCTTTATATACTTACCCAATATAACTGAATTATTTCCCCATCTTTTTCATATTCTCTTTCTAAAATTCCACCTGCATTTATAATTGTTTTTCTTGATGCTTCATTAGATTTATGACAATTTATCATTACTTTTTCTAATTCTATTTCATTTTTACAGTATTCTAATGCACTTGCTAACATTTTAGTTGCATACCCTTTTTTTCTCTCTGTTGGTCTTACTCCATATCCAATATTTCCAGCATAATTTCTTAAAAAATCTGAATTTAATTCATGCCTTATATCTATCATGCCAACTATTTTATTATCTGTTTCTCTCACCCCAAAGAATGTGGAATCTACTGTCCAATCTTTTGAAACTGTTTCTTTTTTTGAATTTTTTTGCACAATATCTATCCATTCATCATAACTATCTATTTTATCCCACAATCCACATCCGTGTATTTTATTTTCCCCATTATCAAAATGTTCTTTTTTATATTCTATAGCCTGCTCTTCATATTCTTTTGTTGGCTTTACTAGAATAATTCTATCTTCTTTTTGTTCCCTTAATTTAAATAATAATTTACTTTCCTTTGTCCCAACTCCATTTACTTCAAAATTTCTATCTTCTTTTTGTTCTCCTCCACTTTTCAAATAAAAACTCTTTCCTATTTTATTTTCATCAAAACACCAAACAATCATATCTTTATAACCCATTTTTAATAATTCTTGTTTTGCTTGATTCAGTAGTTTTGTTCCTATACCTTTCCTTCTTTCTTCTAATTTTACATATAATACAAAAATTTCTCCTTTATCTTTTTCTAATTCTTCTGCTCCAAATTTTATTACTCCTAATATATTTTTGTTTTCTTTATAAACTAGTATTATATTATTTTGTTCAAATTCTTTTTTCCATCTATCTGTTACATTTTGAATATTTAAATTATCTAAGTATTCTTGATTAATAAGCCCTTTATAAGTTGTTCTCCATGAATCTACTACTAATTTTGCAATTTGAATAGCATCTTCTTTTTTTGGTTTTTCTATATTATCACATACATCATAATAATATATACTATCTTCAAATATGTTAGTACCATCAATTTTTTTATACCATCCATCTTTTATATATCTAAAACCTACTTTTTGCATTACACTTCCAGATGCTCCATTTAATTTGGCATGTCTTCCAACAAATGATTTTATTCCCTCTTCTTCTACCAAATATTTCATTACACATTTTGCACTTTCTGTAGTATAGCCTTTTCTCCAATATTTTTCAGCTAATACGTATCCTAATTCATATCTATTATCAAGTTCTTCCTTAAAATACACTCCTATTGAACCAATTAATTCATTATTGCTCTTAAGTACAATTCCCCATTCATATCCTTGATTTTTTTTATAATTATCTTCTACATCTCTAAGCCAATTTTTTGTATCTTCTTCTGTTTTATGTGTGCTCCAAGTCATATATTTTGACACATTTTCATTGCTTGTCCAATTTTTAAAAATATTTTTGCTATCTTCTACCTTTAATTTTCTTAAAATTAAATTTTCTGTTTCTAAATTAATCGTTCCTTTTTTAGACATTTTATACCTCCTTAAAAATAATTCTATTTCTCAAACAATATAATTTTATTTAATAAAGTCTATTTATTTCTTCTTAAATCAAAAAACTCATGAAAGAATCTTTTATTAAGACTCCTCCATGAGTTTTAAAACTCATTTCTGTGTAAGCAACTATTGTTACTTTTATATCGCTCAAGGTTTCCCTTTAGATATACTCCTAATATGTAATATTTTATTATATTTTTATCAAATTGTCAATTTTAATTGTCTTCTTCGTCTTCTAATGCTCCAAATAATTCATCAAATTTTGCTTCTAATTCTTTTTGTATATCATATGACAATGTATCTTCATCATTATTTTTAGATTTATCTTTGCTTTCTTTTGTTTCTGTTTCATTCATTAAATCATCTAATGAACTTATATTTGCATCTTTTTTGTCTTCTTCCTCATCAAATAAATCATCTAAGCTTTCTATTTTAGTATTTTCTTTCTTCTCTTCAGTATCCTCTACATAAGGATTATATGGATTAAATTTTCTCCATTTTCCTCTATTTATTGGCTCAATATCGTTATGACTACACATATATTTATTTACCAATTTTATTGTATTATATTTAAAATAATAATATTTTCTTGCTTTTATTGGTTTTATTCCTTTTTCAAAAATAATACATAAGTCATTATCCAAACGTCTTAATTCATCTGGTGTCATAAGTGCTCTTGCCATTACTTGATCTGATTTATTATATCCCTGTCTCCACATGTGTTTATCCTTGCTTACTGACCAGCTATCTCTATTTATTGTTTTTTCTCCTAATTCCTTAGAGAAATATTCTACTGTTTTTTGTGAGTTACTTCCTAAAAACAATGTAGTATCGCAGTTACCAATTATTGTTTCATGTGATTTTTCATAAACTGCCTCTAATTGGTCTAAGTTTTGTAATATAACACTAAATGAAATTTTTCTACTTCTTGATGTTGATATTTTTTTATCAAAATCAGGTATTCTACCTATATTTGCAAACTCATCAAGTATAAAATATGTTGGTTGAGGTAGAGCCCCTCCGCTTAAATCAGCAAAGTCATATAGTCTTTGTATCATTTGAGAGAAGAATATAGTAAGTAAAAAGTCATATGCTGCATGTGTATCTGAAGATATAACATATACCGCAGTTTTTCTACTACCTATTTCCTCAAAATCAATTGTATTTGTTGAAGTTAATTCTGCAATATCTTTTGAATCAAATTTACCTAGTTTTGATTGTAATGATGAAAGAATAGAACTATATGTTTTATCAGGTGCAATTTCAATAGATTTATAATTCATTCTTGCAGGATGGTCATATGGTAATTCATTTATAAGTTCTGTAAGAAGATTTCCTCCTCCATTACTATTTGCCGTTCTAACTAATTCTGCACAACTTGCTAAATTTTGTTCTTCTGGTGGTCTTGTTGCAAGTAAATAATATATTAATGCTTTAAGTAACATTTCTGCCATATCATCCCAATATGGATCCTGTTGACTTTGTCCATCACTTTGTCCTTTTACTATTGTATTTGCAATAACATCTACATCTATTCCACTTCTTATATGTCTTAATGGATTGTATCCATCACTATTTTTAGGATTTACTAAATTTAATAATTTTATTTCATATCCTTGACTTCTTAAATAATCTGCAGATTTATCATATAATTCTCCTTTAGGATCAGTAAATACATAAGACCCTAAAAGTTGGTATGCATTTGGTATAACGTATGATGCAGATTTTCCGAGAACCAGAACCGTCCAACAACTAGTACATTAATATTTCCTCTTTTATCTACAGGTAAATAATGATTTTCTGCAAGTAATATTCCTTCTTTTTTATGTAATACACTATATTGTTCTCCAGTTGCCCAATCACTTGATCCGCTTTCAATTCCAGAATACTCATTTTTAGGCATCTGCTTAAAAAATCCAACAATATAAAAAAAGACAACAACAATTGTAACATATAGTTCAACCTTAAAAAATGTACCAATATAATCTGGTTTGAAGATTTTTCCCATATTTCCACCAACATCAGTTATATTAGTAAGCATTTGTTTAAAAAACAAATTACTATCACTTGCTCCATTTTCTGTTCCTTCTACTAAGCTTGTTGCAATTGGTGCAGTAAATAGTATTGTTAAAGTAAACCATACTGCTATCATAATTATTGTCATCCATTTACTTTTTTTCAAAGCTTCTTTAAATTTATAATTCATTTTAAATCACCTTTTTCTTTTTTACTATCGAATTGAATCTGTTTTCTTTGGGCCTCTAAATTGTTTATCTTTACTACGAGCTTTTTTCAATAATTCAATTTTTTGTTTTTCCTTATTGAATAATTTTTCTTTATCCTCGTCTGAAATAATACCTTTTCCACTTAAGTTTAGATTCATAGTTTCTTCTAGTGGTATCTTTGTATTACTTCCAATTCTTCCTGCCCCCTCTGGTGGAATGATTGTCTCTTTTTCTTCCGGATTTGGAATAACATCTCCAACTATTACTTCTATCCTATTAGCATTATCTGTACCCATATTTATCCTCCTTAAATCTAATTGTCCTTAACATCTCTTATTTCAAATGCAAAATAATTTTTAAAAGGTTTTAATTTACATTTTCCTCTAACTTCTTTTGTTTCTTCATCAAAATACAATACTGGTTTAATTTCCTCGGTTGTTTCTGGATCTATAATAGATATTGGCCTTTTTAAGTTTGGTGTATACTCAACATCTTTATATTCCGTTTCTTTTTCATTATAAATTGTAGAAAATTTTATTGGCATTGGTTTTTTTGATATTCTAACTCTTTCATCATCCAGTATTCCTGTATTAACTACAACTTTTTCTGTAGCAAACGAGAGTATTACTAAATGACTACCATCTGGGTCCGGTTCGTTAACGTAAAATGTTTTCTTTTTCTTTTCACCAACCAGCTCCTCTAAATATGCTAAACGTTCTATTGTATATTTGGGTCCGCTTTTTGCGAGCTCTTTTTCAGTTTTATTAACTTGATAAATTATTGTGTTAACACCTTGTGGGTCTGTTATGCTAAAATGTTTTCCTTCTATAAATTCTTCTGCTTCATTCATGCTTGTAGCACCTCATTTCTACATATATTAATGTATTTTATCTTTTGTACAATTTATTTAAATTATACAATAATTTAGTTTATATGTCAACCTTTTTGTGTCATTTATGTAAATTTGTTCTTGGGTTGAAATTTGATATCGTTTTTAGTTTTTCAAATAGTTCTTTTTCATCTTCTGTAAGCTTTTTAGGAACTACTGTTTTTACTTCTGCAATTAAATCTCCTCGGCTTCCCCTACCATCTTTATAACCTTTGTTTGGTATTTTAACAATCTCTCCACTTTGTATCCCTGGTGGAACATATAATGAAACCACATCATCAATAGATTCTATATCCACTCTTTTACCTAAAGCAGCTTCCCATGGACTTAAATACAAACTAGTTTTTATATCATATCCTTCTAATTTAAATTTATTATTATTTTTTATATTTATTTTTATAAATAAATCTCCATTTTTTCCGCCATTTTTTCCTAGTTTCCCTTGTCCTAAAAGTCTTATTTTTTCTCCATTTCTAATCCCTTCTGGTATTTTTACAGAAAAGTTTTTCATTTTCCCTTCAACTGTTCTAAGAGATATTTTCTTTTCTGTTCCATAATATGCATCTTCTATTCCAACACTAATTTCTGTTTCTATATTTTCGCCTTTTTCAGGAATTTTTTTTCTAGATTTCTTTGTTTTTTCTTCTCTCTCCTTTATTTCTTCTTTTGTTCCAAAGAACATACTAAAAAAATTATCTAAAATTGATTCATTTCTCTTTTCATTTGCTTTTCTCTGCTCTCTTT
>Ga0247611_10006978_pt1 | contig 14350 bp, 13 predicted proteins | sample 177DNAGHGhighgp2_FD_192422 | JGI IMG/M metagenome (GOLD analysis project Ga0247611, IMG submission 192422) | Sheep rumen microbial communities from Palmerston North, Manawatu-Wanganui, New Zealand - 1770 DNA GHGhigh gp2 | ecosystem: Host-associated > Mammals > Digestive system > Stomach > Rumen...
ATGACAATATATAAAGGAAACAAAGAAACGCTTACAGCAACATTTAATCCAACAACTACAAGTTCAAATGAAATAACGTGGACATCATCAAATCCAAGTGTAGTAAGTGTAGATAGTTCAAAAACTACAAATAAAAAAGTGACAATTACTGCTAAAAAAGCTGGAACAGCAACAATTACTGCAACGCACAAATATGGAAAAAAAGCAACATGTAAGGTTAGTGTAATTACAGATGTAACGGCAGTAATAGGAAATCCTATAAATGTAAAATCAGGTTTTTTAAAAGATAGTCACAATGGTATGAGATATATTAAATCAATTCCTGAAAATCCAACAGAGAATATGCCATTAATAATATTCTTACATGGTGATGGAGAGGAAGATAGCATGAGAAAACTAGAAAAATTACCTATATCACAATATGTAAAATCAAAGACCGCATATAAAGCTGGAAAGTTTGTTTTCATTGCACCATTACGAACGTCAGGACATTGGGCTTCTGGAAGTACTTTAAATAAATTAATGAGTGTTATAGAAAAAACAATTAAAGAGTATAAAATAGATAGAAACAGAATTATTCTAACAGGAATGTCTAGTGGTGGAAATGCAACATGGAATATAGCATGTAAATATCAAAACTTTTTTGCAGGAATTGTTCCAATGAGTGCAAAGACCGGCGGAGCAAGTGCAAGTAAATTGACAAACCTACCAATATATGGAATTTGTGGAAATAAAACATCTGATGAAAAAGAGCGTAACAGACAAATGAGAAAACTAATAAATGAGATTAATAAGAAAAATGGAAGAATTATAACAAAATTTGAAGTACACGAGAATGCAAAACACGGAACAATTCAACAATATTATAAGAGCTACAACTTATTTAGATGGATGCTTTCTCAAAGAAGAAATTCTAATAAATAAGTTTTATAAAGACAGAGATAATATTTAAAGTATTGTCTCTGTTTTTTATATGGAATAAATAAAATAACAATTTCGAAAAATAGCTAAAGAGTTAAAATATTTAGTTATTTTTTTATACTTAAAATCATAAGATTAATTAAATGGAGGAAATATATGAAAAAGAAAGTTTTATTTACATCTTTAATCTTGGCAGTGGGGATATTTACATTTTATGTAATTTTGTTAAACAAAAATATAGACAATAATGCTGTAGTTGTATCAAACACAGTATTATCAAACAAAAAAATAGAATGGGGAATACAAAAGAAAAATAATCATAATCAACCAAATTTAGGAGAAAAGAATAAAGCATTAATAGAAAAATATAATGGGATAGCTATGGGTAATAGTGAAGCAAAAAATATATATTTAACTTTTGATTTAGGATATGAAGCAGGATACACCTCAAAAATATTAGATGCTTTAAAGGATGAAAATGTTCAAGGAGCTTTTTTTATAACAGCTCACTATGTAAATACTCAACCAGAATTAGTAAAAAGAATGATTGATGAAGGACATATTGTAGGAAATCATACTGTTAACCATAAAAGTATGCCAAGTATATCTGATGAAGAACTAAAAACAGAAGTAATGAAGCTTCACACACAAATATATCAAAAATATAATTATGAAATGAAATATTTAAGACCACCAAAAGGTGAATATAGCGAGAGGACTTTAAGTTTATGCGAAAATTTAGGATATAAAACTGTAATGTGGTCTTTTGCTTATGTTGATTGGGACGAAAAAAAGCAACCAAGTGAAGATAAAGCAATGGATAAAATTGTTTCTAATCTACATAATGGAGAAATTATGCTTTTACATGCGACCTCAAAAACAAATGCAAATATTATGTCTCAAATGATAAAGAAAGTTCGAGAAGAGGGATATGAATTCAAAAGCTTGGAGGAGTTTGTACAATAATAATTAAAATTTATAGTTAGTTTCAAAAGAAAAAAGATAATTTGCTTCGTTTAAGCTCTTTCACTTTAAAATTATCTTTTTTCTTCTAAAAATAAATTATATTTTATTTAAAAGGAGAGGATGATTTTTTGAATGAGAGGAATAAATAAAATTAATCGAATGCTAGAGATTCCAAAAGAAACATATACTAATGAACCCAAAATTACAATTACGGGATTTAATGAACTTATAATAGAAAACTATAAGGGAATTTTGGGGTATGAAGATTATTATATTAAGCTTAGCACATATATAGGGAGTATAAATATTAATGGATTTAGCTTAAATCTTGACAAGATGACAGAAGATTGCTTGAAAATTACAGGTAAAATTGAGTCTTTAGATATTGAAAGGCAAATTGAATAGTGTGTGCATCTATGCAATGGTTATACAGTTTTCTAAATCTCTTTAAATATGATTTTTAAAAGGTACTAAGCGAGAAGTTATTTTGCTGAGTGTCTTTGGGTAGTGCAACCAAAATGTGCATTTTATAAAAAAATAGAATAAAAATTTTAAAAAAGTAATATAATAATATTGACAGATGTAATACAATGTAGTACAATATAAATAAGGAAGGAGTGATAATATGACTGTTTCGGTAAGATTAAATGAAGCTGATGAAAAATTAATAAAAGCATATGCAGACATTAACAATATATCTTTATCTGATTTAATCAGAAATGCAGTAATTGAAAAAATTGAAAATGAATATGATTTAAAATGTTATTATGAAGCATTAGAGGAGTATAAGAAAAATCCTAAGACATACACAATGAAAGATGTAAAAAAGGAGTTGGGACTTGAATGAAATTTAGAATTGTATTTACAGAAAGAGCAAAAAAACAATTAAAAAAATTAGACAAGTATACAGCTTCTTTAATAATTGGTTGGCTAGAAAAAAATATAGAAGGTTGTGAAGATCCTAGAATACATGGAAAAGCATTAGTAGATAATAAGTCTGGACAATGGAGATATAGAATAGGAGACTATAGAGTTATATGCGAAATACAAGATACTGAAATAATAGTTTTAGTGCTTGAAGTTGGACATAGAAGAGATATTTACAATTAAAAATAGTCTTTAATTATTATAAAAATCAATTTGGAAAAAGCAATTTCCTAGTTTTGAACTTAAATTTTATTGCTAAGAAAACATCAACTTATAAATTATAATCCAATACGCCCACTAAAATATCCTGAATATGAATACACAATTTTGGGACATACAGCATTAACATCTAATGTACTCAGTGAAAAAGAAGGAATATCAGGAAGGTTTTGTTATGATGCGGCTAAATATGATGATGAGCATCATATATAATCATAATACAATTATAAAAATTATATAATGAGATAAGGTCAATGTTAATTTAAAAATAGCTAAAGATTTAAAACATAAATCTTTAGTTATTTTTTTGCCTATAAAACATAAAATTAAATAAACGAATTAATACACGCTTATGTCAAACAGTGAAAGTGATAAAATAGTAAGTTCACAAAATAGGGAGAGTGAATTTTTGCACCGTCACCAAATTAACTCCGTCCCCAAATTCCACTTAAGAAAGGAGCCTGTATGTTTATTGGAATTTTACTAAGATTAATATTTGGCTATGTTAGAGTAGAAGTAGAAGGTTACTATATTGAGCGATTTATTAATATATGCCAAAATAAAAAAATACTTATATGGAACCTAAAAAGGCAAAAAGGAGTTAAGCTTTATCTAAATATAGGAATAAAAGATTTTAAGAAATTAAAAGAAATTGCAAGAAAAACAAATTGCAAAATAAAGATTAAAAAGAAAAAGGGAATCCCGTTTATTTTATATAGATATAAAAAGAGAAAGATTTTTGCGATATTTTTAATTATAATTGCATTTTTAATTTATACAAGTTCAAAATATGTGTGGAATATAGAAGTTCAAGTTGAAGATAATTTACAAACTGAACAAATCGAAGAAGACTTAGCAGATTTAGGTTTAAGAAAAGGAGTACTAAAATCAAAAATAGAAACAGATAAATTAATTAATGAGCTTAGGCTAAAGAGAAATGATATTTCATGGATAGGAATTGATTTAAAGGGTACAAATGTAATTGTAAAAGTAGTAAAGGCCGATGAGAAGCCAGAGTTGGTGGATAATTCAGAATATTGTAATATAGTTGCAAAAAAATCCGGAGTAATTACAAAAATAATTGCACAAAATGGTACAACTAATGTACATGAAGGAGATGAAGTAAATGAAGGAGATGTTTTAATTGCAGGATATATGGAGGGAAAATATACAGATAAAAGATATGTACATAGTCTAGGAGTTGTTCAAGCAAAAATAAAATATTCTAAAAAAGAAAAAATCTATTTAAAACAAGAGAAAACAAGGGATACGGGAGATAAAGAAAAAAGATTTCAAATAAAATTTAATAATTTTCAAATAAATTTTTACAAAACCCTTTCAAAATTTAAAATTTATGATACAATATATACAGAAAAAAAGTTAAAAATATTTTCTAATTTTTATTTGCCTATTTCTATTGTAGAAATAATAAATAAAGAACAAATTAAAGAAACTAAGTTATATAGCAAAGAAGAAGCAATAGAATTAGGAAAACAAAAATTAAGTTGCGAAATTGAAAAAGATATAGCAAATAAAGAAAACATACTCGACGTAACAATAGATACAGAGGAGCATGAAGAATATGTTGATGTATGTGTAACCTACGAGGTATTAGAAAATATAGAAAGATATGAAAAAATAGAGTTTTGAAAGGAAGAAGAGATATGGTGGAAGAGAAGAGTTTGAAAATTACAGGAGCAAATAAAACATTTTTGAATAAATTAACAACAACAATAAATAAAATTTTAATACCAACCAAAGTAGGCATAAATGGACTTTTAATTTCAACTAAGAGGAATAGTTTGATAAAAGCTTTTGAAAGATTTAAAAGTGATGACTATGAAGCTGACGAAAAAGATACTTTTGAAAAAAAATATGATAGTGCATATACAACATATTTAGAAGCTCTTGATAAATATGTAATGGACTCAGTATATAAAAAAGTTAAAAATAATACTGCAACTATATTTGAAAAAGATGCTCTATCTAGGTATTATGGAGTTATTTCTTTAAAAGAAAATGAGTACGTAGAATACAAATTTAGAAAACAAAAGTATTTAATTGAACTTGATTATGAAACTGTTAAAGAATCTAAAAAAGATAAAATAATTGACAGATATAATCAATTTTATGTATCAAAAATGGATTGGTTATATAAAGGAATTCTAAAAAATTATTCTATAAAATTAGCAGATACAACAAATGTATACGATTCAAGCAAAGAATGGATATATATAAAGATTTTTAATACATTAGAAGAATATATAAAAATAATTTTACCAATAAAATTTCAATGTGATAAAGATACATTTAAAAATATTAAGCAGGATTATGAAAAATATGAAGGTTTTGCAGTTGGCAAATTAGATCAAAGAGACCAAATAGAAAAGAATATGTTTTTGCTTGCATTAAGTAGAAAATTATTTACACATAGTCTACCTCTTGCAGTAGCAGAACAATGTTATAAAAAAGTTTTAAAAGATGCAAGAGCATTAGTACAAGATACAAAAATCTCGGCTAAAAGAGAAAAAGCATATAATACTCTAATTAATGTAATAGAAGAATATAATACTAGAATGTTATCAACAAAAGTTTATTGGGAAGACATGAAGGAAAGAGAAAAATTCAAAAACTTTTGGCAAGCATTTAAAAATGCAGAAAAATTAAAAGAAACAGACTATATTGAATATATAAAACAAAAGGAAATTTTATTCATTAAAAATGATATTATGAAAATTTCAAATGAGAAATATGATTACTCAGGATTAATGAAATATTATAAGAGAAAATTAGTAGATTATGGAGCAATGAAAGAGCTTGAAGGTGCAAAATCTGAGGGAAGATATAGTTCAAAAATAAAAATAAAAGATTTTATGGAGAAAAAAAGTGAATTACATTGAAATACAATATTTGGATATAAAAAAAAACAATGAATATGAAGCAATAATAAAAACAGTTGTAGAGGAATGCTTTAAAATAGAGAAAATGGAAAAAACAAAGCTTTATATAAGCATAACTTTAACAACGCCTGAAAATATAAAAAAATATAATAAACAATTTAGAAATATTGACCAGGAGACAGATGTATTATCATTTCCAATGTTTGAGAAGGGAGAATTGGAAGAGATAATAAAAAATAACAATCATAAGAATGCTGATATATTAGGGGATATGGTTATTTCAATTCCTCGTGTTAAGAAGCAGGCAGAAGAATATGGACATAGTTTTGAAAGAGAATTGGCTTATATGGTAGTACATAGTTTTTACCACCTAATAGGATATGACCATATAAAAGAAGAAGACAAGAAGTTAATGAGAGAGAAGGAAGAATTTGTTTTAAACAGATTAAATATAACAAGAGATTAATTGAAAGATAATTTAGGGACGGGCAAAAATTCACTTTATAGTTTGAGAGGCCTTTTATAAATAGCTATGCAAAGAAAATAAAAGATTATGGAGGTAATTTGTAATGTCAAAGGGAAAAAAAATATTTATAATTGCAATTATAGCAATAATAGTAATTTTGGGAACTGCTTTAGGAACGAAGATTTTTTTAGATAAAAAGAATGCTCAAAATACACAAAGCAATCAATCAAATAATGTAGAAGAAGAGAATGCGCAAAATCAAGAAGTTGAAGAGCCTAAACAAGAGGAAAAGAAAGAAGCAGAAATTTTTAATGGTGACGATAGACCAATTGCTGTTATGATAGATAATCACAAAGGTGCATGGCCACAAGCAGGATTAAATAAAACATATTTAGTATATGAAATAATTGTCGAGGGTGGAGAAACAAGGTTGATGGCTTTGTTCAAAGGACAAGATGTTGATGTGATAGGACCTGTACGTAGTTCAAGGCATTATTTCTTAGATTATGCAATGGAAAATGATGCAATTTATGCACATTATGGATGGAGCCCAAAAGCTAAAAATGATATTTCAAGCTTTGGAATAAACAATATAAACGGAATATATTATGGTAAACCTACATTTTGGAGGATTTCTGCAAAAAAGGCTCCACACAATGCTATGACATCAACAAAAACAATACTTGATGCTGCAAAAAAGAAAGGTTATAAGACGACATCAACTGCTACTAGTGTTTTAAATTATTCACTTGAAGAGGTTGAACTTACAGATGGAAAAAAAGCAACAGAAATAAAAATTCCACATTCTTATATGCAAAATGTTACATATAAATATGATACTAAGACAAAAAGATATACTAGATATGCAAGAGGAGTGCTTCAAAAAGATTATACAACAGGAAAAAGTGTAACAACAAAAAATATTATAATTATGTTTGCAAATAATTCACAGCTACAAGATGGAACAGCAAAAGATAGACAAAATCTACATAATATCGGCACTTTTGATGGATATTATATTACAAATGGAAAAGCAATAAAAATAAAATGTAAAAAAGAGAATCGAAGAAGCAAAACAATATATACAAATGCTACAACAGGTGAAGTAATAGAAGTAAATGACGGAAATACATGGATTAATATTTGTCCAAAAAGTGCAAAAGTTTCGATTAAGTAGAAAAAATATTTGTTAAGATAAAAAATAACCTAAGACTAACTTTTAAGTTTAGCTTAGGTTATTTATATATTACAAAGATGTCTCTTTATTATAATCTAATTTAAAGACTTTTTTAAAGAAAGATAAAATTGGATGAGCTCTTTTTTTAGATAAAGAAGTTTCTTGAGCACCATTTTCTAAAATATTACGTTTGTGTTCTAGCTTATTCATTGTTTCTATATAAAAATCAACAAAAAATGTATAGTCAACAGTGGCTCCAATTAGTTCATTAAACTGAGATAATCTATGTTTAAAGTTTTCAATATCTTCAAGATTAGAGATTGTATTAAATTCATATTTAAAAAATTCTTTTATAATAAGGTCTTGCAAATTTATATAATTGGTTGAAATTTTGTTTTTTAAAGATTCTATTTTATTATTTAATTTATATGCTTTTGAATCTCCATTTTTTAATAAAGAAATTTTATTATTAAAAGCTACGATTTTTTCTTCATATTTTAAGATATTATCAAATAAAATCAGAATTTTACTGTAGGTTTTTTCAGAAGTCATTTCTATAATTCTATTTTTAAAATCATCTGTAGAAAAAAGTGTGCTTTTGTATAGAATTTCATTTCCTGTAAAAAATAGAATCTGGTTAAGTAAACTACATTCAAGTGGATAGTATGATGGACTTGGTGTGACAAGAGAGATTCCATAGAATTTCTCGTAATCTGAATCTACACCAATAATTAAACATGAAGTATATTGAACAGCTGCTTCATTTAAGGCTAGTCCTGTGGGCTTAAGATTATTATATGTACATAGACCAAGTCTTAATAAATTGCCAGCATCATCTTGAATTTTTTGAATATGATGAATACACTCATGAATTGCAAATTCTTCTATATCTGAGTAATCTATATTTTCATTAAAATAAATAGAAGAATCTTTATAATAATAGTTAGCTTCAGCCATTCCTTCTATCATTTTAGCCTTGTACATTGTAATTCCAGAAAGTTTTTTTAAAAGCTCTTCTTCTGAAAAACCAAAATCTGGAAATGTTTCTATGATTCTTCTAGAAACATTTTTACATATATCATTTGAAATAAGAGAATCTAATTTTGATATTATTTCTATTCCTTCTTTTTTTAAGTCTTTTTGAATACTCATTTGTAATTTGATCTCCTTTTTTTTAATTAATTAAAATAGTGTAATTATTTTACGATTCAAAACATGAATTTTAACATATTTTTTTGCTAGGGTGTGCAAAAAAGAACCGGTTCCAAATGCCCGGACAAAAAAGAACCGGTCCTAAATGCACGCTTCAAGAATTTGTATTGCATTACTTGCTGCACCTTTTCTAATATTATCTGCCACAACCCATAGATTTAAAGTTTTTGGATTGCTAAAATCTCTTCTAATTCTTCCAACAAAAACTTCATCATGACCATTTGCATTTGTAGAAAGTGGGTAGATATTGTTTAAGACATCATCTTGAACGATAATTCCAGGTGATTTTTTTAATAAATTAATTACATCTTCTAAGACAAAGTCATTTTCAAATTCTATATTTATAGATTCACTATGACAATTTTCAACAGGCACTCTTACTGTAGTTGCGGTAATGCTAATATTTTGTCTGCCAAGAATTTTTCTAGTTTCATTTATCATTTTATGCTCTTCTTTAGTATAGCCATCTTCTTCAAAAACGTCTATATGAGGTAGACAATTATTGTAAATTGGATGAGGAAATTTTTTTAAGCTATTTCCAGTAGCTTTTGTTAAAAGGTCTTCAATACCCTTACGACCTGCACCAGAACAGGCTTGATATGTTGAATATACAATTCTTTTTATTTTATATTTATCATCTAATGGTTTTAGAGGAACAACAGCTTGAATTGTAGAACAATTTGGATTGGCTATAATTCCTTTATTCCAAGAAATATCTTCAGGGTTTACTTCAGGTACAACAAGAGGAACATTTTCATCCATTCTAAAAGCACTACTATTATCAATTACTATGCAACCTTTAGATACGGCAATTGGTGCAAAATGTTTTGATGTTTCTCCACCTGCAGAAAATATTGCAAAATCAAATCCTTCATCAAAAGAATTATCTGTTAGTTCTTTTGCAATGTATTCTTTTCCCATAAATTTTAATTTTGTGCCAGCGGATTTTTTTGAACAAAATAGTTTGTATTCAAAATTTGGAAGATTTTTTTCTTCAAGAACCTTCAAGGCTGTTCTTCCAACCAACCCTGTAGCTCCTACTATTGCTAGTTTGTATGTTTTAGCCATAATGTCACCTTCTATTAAAGTTACAAGTCATAGTTAAAGTAATTAAAGACTTGAATACATGGTATGTGTACGGATTTGTAACTTTATTAATTTCAAAAATTCAAATTAGTTAATTTGAAAATATCTTTACTTTTTATATTATATGCAAATAGACGAAAAATGTCAATAAGATTTTTTGAGGATAAACCCTAATTCGAGTTGGAAAAAAGTTGACAAGAATGGATTCAACTGATATAATAATCTAAAATCAATTATACATATAAGTCGTATAAAAAAGAAAGGGGTTAAATAATGAAAAAGATTTTATTATCTTGTTTTATAGTATTAAGTATACTTTTTGTTATGCCAGTAGTTGTTCCAGCATTACAAAATACTTATACTGTACAAGCAGCTTCTATTAAAATTAATAAAAAGAAGCTTACATTAAATGTAAAAGAAAATTATACATTAAAAATTAAAGGAACAACAAAAAGAGTTAAATGGTCATCAAGTGATAAAAAAATTGCAAAAATAAGTTCAAAAGGTAAAGTTACAGCAAAGAAAAAAGGAAATGTAACTATAAAAGCAAAAGTAGGTGGGAAAAAATATAAATGCAAAATAAAAGTTGAAAAGCCATCATTAAATAAAACTACAACAAAAATTGCATTAAATCAAAAAGAGACATTACAAGTTGCAGGAACAACACAAAAAATCAAATGGTCAAGTGAGAATAAATCAATAGCAACTGTAAACTCTAAAGGTAAAATAACACCTAAAAAGTTAGGAACAACAAAAATTGTTGCTAAAATTGGAAGCACAAAATATAAATGTAAAGTAAAGGTTGTAAAAGAGAATTACAAATCAAATATTCAATTAAGTTATAATGTTGTAAATGAAGATATTTTAATAAAAATAAAGAATAATAATTCTTGTAAAATTGATTATGTAGGAATATCAATTAATTTCTATAAAAATGGTGCTTTAGTAGAACATAACTTTACTAATCAGGTTTGTATTTCAAAAAATGGAACAGCTTATACTGAGACACACGTTCCACAAGTAAAAAAAGCTGATGGAACATATGGATATTTGGATTATGATGAAATAGAATTAGTAGTTGATGATGCAAGTATTTATAATAATTCATTAGCATATAAAGATATGAAAGATAAAATAACTGTAAAGCATAGCAAACCAAACGATTCAGTAGTAGGAACAATAACAAATAATTCAGATGATAAAATTGATACTCTTGAATTATATGCATTCTATTACAGAAATGGACAATTAGTTGGATGGTCTAATTATCTTACATTTAGTTTTGAAGATAATACAACAAAGACTTTTGAAATGTCTAAATATTTTAACTTAAATACTTTAAAATATGAAGATTTTGATAATTATACTTTGTTTGTAAATAGAGTAACAAGATAAATAATAAATACAACTATTTTTTATATTACAAGATAATGGATAAAAAACGTTATCTTGTATTTTTTTGTTGAAAAATTTCCGAAAACTCTTGACATTACTATTTTTTATTAATATAATAAAGCCAACATAGTGATGGAGGAGCATAAAATATGGCAGAAGCAGATATTTTTCAATTAGAAGAAAAATATAAAGATATGACAGATGAGAATTTAATAAATGAAGCAATAAACAATCAGAACAATTTAGCTTTAGACTGTTTAATGGGAAGATACAAAGATATTGTAAATATGAAGGCAAGCAAATTTTTTATGGTTGGATCTGAAAAAGATGATATTGTTCAAGAAGGATATATAGGACTATATAAAGCAGTAAAATCTTTTGATAAAGAAAAACAAAATTCGTTTAAAACTTTTGCAACAATTTGTATAGAAAGACAGCTTATTACTGCAGTGAAAAATTCAAATAGACAAAAACATATGCCCTTAAATTCTTCAGTTTCGTTAAATGCAGCAGCTTATGATGAAGATGAAAATGGTGAAACTACAGTGATGGAGGTATTAGATACAAAAAAAGGAGCAGAAGACCCACTAGAGATTATTACTAAAAAAGAATATATAGATTTAGTTGAAAAAAATATAGATAATAGTTTAAGTGATTTTGAAAAAAATGTACTTAAGTTTTATAAAAATGGCTATTCCTATGTAAATATTGCAAACAGATTAAAAACAAAAGTTAAATCTGTAGATACTGCAATTCAGAGAATAAAGAAAAAAGCTGCAAAAATAAAACAGCAATTGGAAAGCAATTAATAAGGCGAATTAGTAGAGTTAAAAAGGGTGGTTTAGGAATAGACTGCCCTTAAAATATATAAAAAAAATATAGAAGAGAATGTAAGGTTGGAAAAAATGAAAAAGTAATTAGTTTAATTCAAATTTTGTGTCTTAGAAAGGGGAATTTGTAAAATGGAACAAGAATTTATAGAATTATTAAGAAGTACAAAAAGAGAAGGAATTGAAGATTTGATAGATTTTTTAAAAAAGTCAGATTTTTTTAAGGCACCTGCAAGTACAAGATTTCATGGAAGTTATGAAAAGGGCTTAATGGAACATAGTATGAAAGTATATGAAATTTTAAAACACAAAGTAGAAACATCATTTGTGCCAATAAATATACCACAAGAATCATTAATAATAATTGCATTATTACATGACATTTGCAAAACAAATTTCTATAAAGTAGATTATAGAAATGCAAAAAATGCTTTAGGAGTGTGGGAAAAAGTTCCATATTATGCTGTAGAAGACACAATCCCTTATGGGCATGGAGAAAAATCTGTAATGATGATTACAGAATATATAAAACTTACACCAGAAGAAAAATATTCAATTCGTTGGCATATGGGATATACAGAGCCAAAAGAATTATACGGAACTATAGGTGAGGCATACAAAAAATACCCAATTGCTTTGCTTATGCATGAGGCAGATTTGGAATCAACTTATTTCTTTAATATTTAGATGGATTTTGGGGACGGAGGAAAAAAGAGAGTTCCTTTTTTCCTCCGTCCCCAAAAAGAACCTTATTTTAATTCCACAATAGTAACTCCCATTTCACCCTCGCCATAAGTTCCAACTCTATAAGATTTTACACGTTTATTTTTCTTTAAGAATGAGTGAATTCCTTGGCGAAGTTTGCCAGTTCCTTTCCCGTGGACAATTCTAGCAGTTTGAAGTTTTGCTAAAAAGCAGTCATCTAAAAATTTGTCAACTAATGGAATTGCTTCATCAACTGTAAGACCTATTACATTTATTTCTGAATTTGCAGTTCTTGTTTTTGAAATACTTGAACCATAAGAATTAGAAGAGCTTATTTTCGTTAAGTCATTTTTTAAATTTTTAGGCTTTTCTAAAAATTTAATAGGTATGTTAGTTTTTATTAATCCAATTTGAACTTGAACTTCTTTAGATTTACTTATTTTAGAGAGAACAATACCATTTTGTCCAAGAGTACTAACAAATACTTTCGTGCCTACAACAATTTCGTTTTCATCTAAAGGAGTAACATTTAATTCGTCATTTCCCTGAAGAGAGATACTTTTAATGGAATTATTCAAACTGTTTCTTAAATTATTAAGCTCTTTCATTTCAGCAGAAGTTTCAGATATTTCTTTCATTTTGCTAATCATAGAAGTAGCATCATCTTTTGCATTTAAAAGAATTTGTCTTGCTTCAAGTTTCGCTTTATTTATTATTTCTTTTTCCTGCTCACGAACTTTTTTGTCATCTCTTTGAAGACTATTTTTAAGAAGCTCTACTTGGTGAAGATTTTTTTCTATTTCAGATTTTTCTTTTTCAATTTTTATTTTATCATCATAAATACTTTTCAGTAAAGTTTCGAAATCTATGTCTTTTTTATCGAGTAGACTTTGAGCTTTTTCTATAATTTCTTTTTTAAGTCCTAATTTTTCACTAATTGCAAAAGCATTACTTTTTCCAGGAATACCAATTAAAAGCTTGTATGTAGGTTTTAAGTTTTCTATATCAAATTCAACACTTGCATTTTGAACGTTTTCAGTTACTAATGCATATTTTTTTAGTTCTTGATAGTGGGTTGTAGCTAAACACAAAATATCAGAATTTTTGAAAAATTCTAAAATGCTTATTGCAAGATTTGCTCCTTCTAATGGATCTGTTCCTGAACCTAATTCATCAACTAATATAAGACTTTCAGGAGTTGCATTTTCTACAATGTTTGAGATATTTTTCATATGACTTGAGAATGTACTTAAAGAATCTGCTATACTTTGATCATCACCAATATCTGCATACATTTCGTCAAAAACATATATACTAGATTTTTCTTCTGCTGGAATATTAAGTCCACTACATGCCATAGCTTCTAATAGACCAACAGTTTTTAGACTAACTGTTTTACCACCAGTGTTTGGACCTGTAATTATAAGTAAATTGTAATCATTTCCAATGCTAATAGTAATAGGAACAACTTTAGTATCTTCAATTAGAGGGTGTCTTGCTTTAATTAAATTAATATATTTTGTATCATTTATAACAGGTGTAATTC
>Ga0247611_10006979_pt1 | contig 14349 bp, 21 predicted proteins | sample 177DNAGHGhighgp2_FD_192422 | JGI IMG/M metagenome (GOLD analysis project Ga0247611, IMG submission 192422) | Sheep rumen microbial communities from Palmerston North, Manawatu-Wanganui, New Zealand - 1770 DNA GHGhigh gp2 | ecosystem: Host-associated > Mammals > Digestive system > Stomach > Rumen...
AAAGAACTTAAGGGGCGGGGCAGAGTTAACCCATTTTGGGTTTATACCGGTTTGACTAGTATGGTCAACCACGTCCTTCCGTCTACCCTCTCGCACCCTTAAGTCACTACATTAGCACACCCATAAAAGGACATAGCAAAACCCTTATGCAATCCGCAAACTGCACAAGGGTTAAGACATCCGCAAATATCTTAAAGGATAACACCTTCAGACAACTTTGATTGTATTTCCTTAAGATCATCTTCAGATGCACCTGGTATTGAAAGATGTATCTTTTCAACTTCAGTATATCCACTTAATGTAGATAATCTTACATTTACATTAGATGGGTATCCATTCTGATCTATAAAGCCATTAGGTATATTCTGAACAGGAAAATGTAGTGCCACATAAGGCTTTTCATTACCTAATGCACCAGTATTTGCATTTAACTGTCCTGATACCTGCACATCAGGTGCAAGATTGTTAATTCCTGAACCGACTGCAGATGCAACTGCACCTGCATTACCTGATATAACTGCAGTAGATGCCTGAATTAATGTTCCTATCAGATTACCATATATAGATGCAGTAATGGGTATCTGTTGTGCAACATTACATTCATACGTATATAACACAGATGTATTACTGTTTTTGTTTGCGATCTTCACAAAACACAATGCCGAACCTGTGAACATATCCACATAATACTTAACATATATAGTACCGCCCATGATCTCATTTGCATTAATTGCCCTGAAACCTACATACGGTAAAAATATCATAGCCTTAACATATGGACTGAAGTCAAAAGCACTGCCACTCTTTAAAGGTACTGTCACTGACCCACAGTCAACAACTTGCCATTGATCTGCAATAGCAGGTGCATTTACACCTGTGTCATATTTTCCAAAAAGTATCTTTTTTGAAGTGCCTGAAACATTCAAAGGCATGACCATAAGTGACACACAATACTGTTCAGGTTTGTATATTAACTTAACAACTACATCACGTATCGTATCAAACAGATCAGTTAAACTTGACAGGTCGACCATTGACCATATAATTTCTAAAGCTGAAGCAAGTTGAGATGCAGTGGGATGAAATATTGACATTACACCGAAACCTAAAGCACTTGCCCCTGTTGGAAGATCAGGAAAGTCAACATCCACACCTGCATATGTATAATCAACAGGTCTGTCATCACCAGGTACACCCCCTGCACCTTGTGCATTCGCTTTGTCTGCATCAGATATACCGTCTGTACCCTGATCAAACCAAAAAGGATTATTTAATGCGCTTGCAGGAATTCTACCGATTTCACGTATAAATGCAGGGTATTCAGTATCACTTACAGTTGTACAAGGAAATGCAACTTTCCAAAAGTGTAGACCGTAACTATCAGTTGTCATAGCAATCTGTTGCGTACCGCCACCACTTCTACCAGTCCTGGGGAAAGCAAGTTCAGGTGTGTTGCATTTACCGTCAACCCATCCACCGTTTGAATAACTTCTGCATCCTGCATCATATATGTTATTTTCACCTGCAATAACTGAAGCGAATGAATAATTGTCTTCACCAAAACTTAAAGTAGTATCACCCTTTTTCAAATAAATACCGCTATAATAATTAGCCTGTGTCAGATATTCATCAGGGTTATAATAGTGTACGTTTGGTGTGGTGCTTCTTGTTACCTTCAGAAAAATCTGCGTACCACTAGCAACCGTTATAAGTAATGTGCTATGTTCACTTTGTTCTGTTATTGCACAAGATCCTATTATCTGACCACCATTCAAACTATAAAAAGTCGGTGATATTTCAATTATACCATCACTATTAAGATATAAAGAACCATCTCTACCTTGTAAGCCGTTTCCATACCATGGCATCTTTATTCACCCCCATTCTGACTATCGCTACCGATAGCAACAAGATAATATTGCATAGTCTTACTGAAGCCACCTGAAAAGACAAGTGTCTTTACCTGTTCATATGCATTCAATTTTACACGTTCATCAGCAAGGTATCTGTTGTAAGAACCTATATTTCTTCTAACAATGCCTGTATTTGATCTTATAGCATCCTTGTAAGTCATAAGCACATCAATATGACCTTTGATATTATATCTTCCACCTGTGATACATTCAGCGTGTGCAAAATAATATTTATCACCCAACTTCATATAATTGATATCTGAAATATCTGCAGATGTTTCAACTATAATATTAGGGTCACGCATATCAACCGCATTCTTAAAAACACAAGTATCTGAAAACACTGAAGATATACTTTTATCAAGTGCATTATTTTCAGATGAATTGATATAAAGAACAAGTTCAACGCTACCACTAAATGAAGGTCTAGGTATGACAGGTTCAGAACCGCTTCCAGGTGTGGGCGGTGTGGGCGGTGAAGGCGGAACATAACCAGGTGTTTCAGGTATCGGTAAAGGTTCATATGTTTTATTACTTTCAAAATATGTTTTACTTAAAGACATTTTTTTTCACCTTCCTTTATGGCAATTTGACAATATACATACCACCTCTATCAATGTAAGCACTATCCCATGTCAATGTATTACCTGTTGCACTAACAAATTTTAGAGTAAAACTTGCATTTTTTTCAATAACAAAAGTACAGTTGCCATATGATACAGGAGCTACAGATATTTGATTATTATCTAATGCACTGTCAATAGCTAATGCAAAAATGGATGTACTACTATTAGAAGAATAAGGTATATGAACATTCACTATATATTTTCCTGCATCCAGGTTTGCCAATTCTGTTAATTGGCTACCTGTTACACTGGAAGTAGTAGCAGTCCAATTCTTTTTAATTACTGTAGCAGAACTTCCACCACTTTGATCAACATTAACAAACTTAGAAGTATCACTATCCCATGCAAGTACCTGCCCATCTTGTATAGATGTTACATTTACATCATCAAGATCAGTAATGTTATTAGGTATATCAAGATTATCAACAGTATTTGATAGATCAGTTAAGTTACCTGATATAGTATCTATAGCATCTTTTAATACTTTACCTTGATTAGCAGATAATGCCTTGTCTGTATTTGTACTTGTTACATTATCTATTACTTCTAAACCTTCTTTGACTATCTCTAATGCAACATACAGATCATTGCTTTGTGCTTCATATGTTACTGTTAAAGTATTACCTGATAAAGTCCTAGAAACAGGTATAATATCAGGGTTATTTGAAAACACTCTGATAAGGCTGTTAGGAATAGCAGTATCGGTAAATGATACAGACGTATTTCCTGCAGTAAGAGTTTCTTCTAATATTTTACTAATCAATGCCATGTTATCACCTACCTATCAATAAGAAGTTTTTGCAGATATCGTTGAAAACTATCTGATAGAAACTAAAAGTTTCCCAGGTGCGCACTCTTTTGGCGATCATGTCGTCAACGCTTTGTATGCCTATATTCCCGTATCTTCTTAAATTATGATTATCAGAACCTTGTGACCTGCTTGTGTCCTGTTCCTGTCCTTTTGTGAACTGGTGAGTATCTTCACGTGAACCTGTTGCAGAATTTGAACTGTCATTCGTGTTTTCAGCTGAAGAATTATAGCCTGTAACCTTGTTAAGGTTTGACATTTCCTGTTCACCGATCTGATCGATTGTAACATCAGTTCTTTGACCTGTTATAGAAGAACCTGCAACAGAATTACTACCATTGTATATTTCATGCATATCATAATTGTTTGTTAATGCATATGCATCATCATCAGGTATAGAATGAACAATCCACAGTTCCTTATATTTCTTTGCATTCATCCTTAACCATCTTTCAACAGTATGTGTGAATTCTTCCTGGATATCTTCCACAGTATCTTCACTGTCCTGATCATAATATACAAATGTCTTAAACATCTTTGCAAACATAGCATCATAGTCTGTAAAATTTGCAACATAGTCTGCCCACCAATCTGCATTAAAATCTGAAAGAAGCGGTTCTTCATTCAGTTTCGCTACTTGATACAGTTCCTTCACTGTTTTCATTATCTTCACCCCTTCCTTCTTCCATGATCATCTTTACTTCAGGCGCAAGGTCTACTGTCCAGTTAGTACCGAAGATACGATTAACTTCTTTACATCCTTCCTGTCTACTGTTCAGCATATCCATAACATTTAAAAGCAGAAACGCCTGATCTGAAGTTATCTCTGCATTAACCGTGTTATTATTCTTTTCAAAAGCAGAACGTACACCGATATCTGCATAAAAGTCTTTTATCAGGTTGCGTCTAGTTTCATACAACTTCACAAGGTCTTCACTGTTTCCTGCAGATACTTTGACAAATTCAAGACCTAGATCACCTATATCTGTTAGACTTCCATATTCACCATTGAAAACTTTTTTCTGCAGGTCTCTGATAGACTTTTTATGTTTTTCTGTCTTTGCAACAGGTATACCGCTATCAGTTCTATGATTTATCATTGACATGATCAGTGATACATCAGCATGCGCTAACATAACCGCATAAGAATATATCAGGTCAAAACTTCTATTCCTTAACTGGTTATTATCAATGAGTGCTAAATCTTCACCGATAGTAAAAGTCTTTGTCCAGATAGGACAATGTGCAATATAATTCTTGCGTTCATCAATGTATTTTGTCACACCTGATAAAGTACCATAAAATGCAGTAAGTTCTTCACCCTTAAAAGGTGCAATACCACAGTACCCCTGTAGTATAAGTCTTTGCTCTATTTCCTTTTGTTTTATTGGTTTACAATTCCATATAAACAAGCGTATCATTCTTTCAAACAGATGATCACGCCAAAACAAAAAACGCATGTTGAATGTGGATGCATCGCAAGCATCCCACGTAATATAATCAAACATGCTATCTTTTTTCATATCTTCATATATATTCTTCAAAAACATTTCATCACCCCTATTCAGTAAAAGGGTTATCCGAAAGAATAACCCCTTTACCTTTATTTATCATCTATTAAAGGAAGCAATAGTGATATCATTATTCAGCTTCAGATGTAGCCTTTACAGTGATATTAGTTGTATCGTTTGGTGTATAGTAATACTTGCCATCAGCAAGCGACTTTGTAATATCGACTGTCTTACCATTAGCAACAACTTCAACCTTCTTTACCTTGTAACCTGAACCAGGTGTAACAGTAAATCCGATCTTCTTTCCTGCTTCAGTATAGTCAGGTGATGCAACGATAGATGTTATATGTGCATCAGACGTATCTTTTGTGATAGTACCTGCAGGTGCTACATAGAATACGATACTGTTTGCAAACTTATCTACTGCATAGCCTTTTGAGTACTGGAAGCCGTGATTAGAAACACGTTGTCTTACATTAGGCTGTGTCCATTCATATTCATTACCGAAGTAGCATGCAACATTTTCTACATCATGCATGAAAGCAACTATACCTGACTGATTGATTGCATCTTCTGCAATATCATCATTCTGCACAAAGATACTTGTGCATGTTGTAGGGTCTGCACCTATACCATTACCAGGAGTCTGCCAAAACGGAACTTCTTTATATCCAGGAAGTGAAACAAGTTCTTTATGATATGTATCACTTTCAAGGTAGAATGCAGAACCCTGTGCATAATCAGACTGTACTTCAAGTACAAGATCATCAACAGGTGTGAATGTTTCGTAACCTTCAGCATTGAACTTTGTAGAAAGTTTCTGTATAAGGTTCTTATACTTTGCCATTATCCTGTTACCATATCTGAAAGCATCCTTACTGATAAGAAAATCATCAAGATCAGTAACGCTACTATCACCAGTAGCAGAAACATATTCACCTAAAAGGTTTACTGCAAGACCATTCTGCAAGCAGTTTGCAATACTTGTATTTACTGCAGTAGCAATAACTGCTTCTTTAGCTGCTTCGATCTTATTTCTTACAGGTATGAACTGACTGTCAATAAATCCTGCCATTTCTGAAGGTGACATCCATGCCTTTCTTAACTGCTCGATAGGCATTACAAATTCATAAGACCATGTTCCTTCTTTACCGAATATAACAGATTTTACCTGAAGTGTATCTTCAAGTGCATAAGGTGATAACTGTGTTATCTTCCTTGTGGTAGCATTCGGTGCATTCTCCCAAACAGGGTTGTCTACTGCATCAGGTGCGATGGTATACAACTTCTCTATAAATCCGCCGAATGTGCTTTCATCACGCAAGATACGTCTTGTATCTGCATTGTAATACTTGCTGAAGAATAAAACCTTGATTATTCTTTTTACAAGTGAACCATACCAACCATCAAGTAGATCAAAATCATCAATCTTATGACCACAGTCTACAAAGTTGGTGCTATCGATCTTTGTGACTGCATTATTTTTTCCCACTGCTTCATTATAAGCATCAGTCACTATACTGGGAATGTTAAAAACACCATAACTTGCCATTATTCTTTACTCCTTTCTTTGACAAATTCTTTGATAACATCAAGTGTACTATCAAGTTTTGACATAAACTTATAATCTCTAAAGATAAAGTATGCTAATACTGCAACAGTCACACCTAATTCTTTAACAAGTTGAACACCCTGTTCAAAAGTCATTCTGCACCTTCTTTCTGATCAGGTAACATCGTTTCCTGTTCTACCTGTTTCGGTTCTGCAGGTGATGTTACAACTTCTTCTTGTTCTACCTGTTTAGGTTCTACAGTAGTTTCATCATCCTGATCATTGATCATACTTTCCTGTTTAGCAACTACAGGTGCAGGTACTACATCAGGAAAGACTTCTTTGTATGCTTCTTCTTTGAATACCATATCACTTCACCTTCCTTTCTATATACAATATACACAAAATTGACCGTTTTAGTCAACAGAAAGTTTGTGCATTATGTCAATATTATTTTCTAAACCTATCCCTTATAATAGGTATTGTAAGAAGTTGATAGCCGAACAGGCAGGAAGGAAGCAAACATGGAATATATCTTATTAAAAGAATTGCAGTATGACCCTGCAGAAGAAATTATTGAACTTATCACAATGTCTTACATGAATGTTACATGCAGATGTGAAAAAGGATTGAGTGAAGGAACAGTCGACCTGATAATAAAAGTTGACCCTTATGATGTAGCCTTTACGATAAGACATGATCACCGCATCTTTCATTTTGAATTTGAAGATGAAAATGAAGTTCTAAATTTTGAAGTATCTTACAACATGTTGACAGATTTGATAATACGATAGGGGGTGATATAGGATGAAAGCACACATTGACCATTATGAACCCTGCATCATATGCAATCAGATATATGATAAAGAAGGCAGGACATGTACCGAACATATCAAGACAAAAAGAAAAACTGAAGTGTTTTTTCATTATTCCTGCTTTGAAAGTATAGCAGATCATAAAAGGAAGGAAGCGATACAATGAATTTAAATAAGAAAAGATACCTACAAATTAATTATAAAGGTCAGGTTCTTGACCTGGAAGTGCTAAAATATAATAACAGTGACAGAATTGCTATTCAGGCATATACAAAGACAAAAGAACCTTTTGATGTGTTAACAGTCAATCTACCTGCTTATGATGCAGATTATGATTATGAATACATCTTTCTTAACACAAATCATATGCCTGATATCGAAAAGGTTCTTGAACAGGCAGGAATGATTGAGAATACAGGTTATAAGGTTTGGTCAGGATACTGTGTTTATCCTGTGGTAAGGTGGTTAAGATGAAGATAAAAGAAGAAATGCATGATTATAAATATGTAGAAATTATTACAGTAGATTATGAAAGTGCTTTTATCCATGAAAATTGTAGAATGGGTATTATAGCAGATCAGGGAATTGTAGTGCAGGGTGAACAATATGATTATTTTTATCCTATGAATAAGATTATAAGGATGTGTACAAAAAATGATTGATGATAATGTTTCTTTTGATTTTATAACCGATAAAATGTTAAAATTAGATGAACGCATAATTTATGCAAAAAGGTTGATTTATAATGATAGTATCACTGGTGACTATCTTATAAATAAAGTAGTTACTGCAGATGATAAAGGTCATATACGTGCCTATATCAAAGACCTGCAGAAGGTTAACAAGTACCTGAAGACAGGTACAGTGTAGAATGTCAAGCAGAAAGGAAAAGTAAATAATGGATATTACAGAAGTAAAGATTAGGAAGTACGAAAACAACGCTACAAAGGGTTTTGCATCAATTACCTTTGATGATGCACTTGTGGTCACAGGGTTGACCATCCTGGAAGGTAAGAACGGTTTATTCGTTTCTATGCCACAGACAAAAGGCAAGGATGCTGAAGGCAAGGAAAGATGGTTTGATGTTTGTTTTCCTACATCAAAGGAAGGTAGACAGGCTATCACAGATGCAGTTCTTGAAGCGTATAACAAGGAAGCAGGAAACAAAAAAGGAATAGGCAAGAAATAAGATCATATAGGAAGTGTTACCAGTGGCACTTCCTTAATTCTTAAAAGGTGGGATAATATGTTAATGTGTTATTTAACAGGGTTATTGATACTCTATTGGGTATTCAGTGACCTGGAAAGGTGGCAATAGTGACAAACAAAGAATTGTATAAATACATGGATGATCTTCTAAAGATGCATCTATCAGAACAAAGCAAACAAAACTGCGTTTATATATGTGATAAGTTGACAAAGTGGTTTGCAACTAATGCAGTGACTGTCAATGTCAATAACTGGTTAAATGATTATTCACAGGGTTATGATACTGCAAAAGATGATATAAAAGAATTCTGTAAAAATCAGAATTCTAAATATATTGAAAAATCAAGAACTGAATGGAATTCAGGTTATATATCTGCATTGTTTGATGTTATAGAACACATAGAAAGGATGTGATTTACAATGATTGATATGCAAATCATAAAGAATGAATGTAAAAAACATAAAAAATGCAATGAAGAATGTGATTTTTATGATACTGAAGTAAGTACTGGTTGTTTACTTTGTTACGATCCTTGCGATTGGGATATACCTGCCATAACAGAAGCGTTTGAAAAAATGAGTGATGAAACATATAAAGAGATGCACGATGCACTTATGAAGAAGATAATTGATGTAATGCATCCTGATGATAGAAAGTAGGTGAAGTATGACAACATACAAACAATGGTATGATCGCATTGATAATTTACTACAAATGCAAATTGATCTTCACTTAACTACAATCGGATTATTCTTAACAAGACGCGAATTAATCGAATTAAAATTGATAATTGATACGTGTGCAAGATTAGCAGAGGAGGTAGCAAATGAAAGGAATTGATGTTTCAAGGTGGAATAATGCAGGTATTGATTTTAAAAAGGTAAAAGAAGCAGGTTATGACTTTGTGATCATTCGTGCAGTTGGTAGTAATGGAAGTACCCCTTATAGGGATAACAAGTTTGATATGTTCTATGAACGTGCAGTAAAAGCAGGTTTACATGTAGGTGCATATGCTTATGTAAAACCTTCTTATAAAGGTGATATTGTAGCTGAAGCAAACAAGACTGCATTATTCTTCCTGGATGTGATAAAAGATAAGAAATTTGATATGCCTATTTATATTGATGTTGAAACATGGAATAAAAAAAGAAAGCAGGATAATACACTTTATACTGTTTCATTCTGTGGTACTTGTGAAAGTAAAAAATACTACACTGGTATATATGGTTCGGATATATCAACCTTTAAAGACCTTCTTGATAAATCTTTCCTGCTGCCTTTTACCTGGTGGGTTGCAAGATATGGAAAAATGCCTGAATACGCACTTGAAAATATGCATATTTATCAATATAGTTCAAAAGGTAAAGTACCAGGTGTATCAGGTAATGTTGATGTGAACAGATGTGATTTTCCGTTCCCTGATATTATAAAGAAGAAAGGGTTAAATAACTATGATAATAAATATGATAGATGATGAATTGAAATATGTATACTGTAGCAATAACCCTGATATATTTTCTGATTTGGTAGTTGCTATATATGAACAGGCTATGGATGACTACATAAAAAGCATTGAAACACTTTCAAGGCTATTGCATAAAAAAAGAGATGATCTGACAAAAGATAATCTATATAGGATTATTGAAGCTGAAAGATTGATGCATGATGTAGATATCTTTCTAAAAAAGCATCTTTACAATATATCTGAAGATGTATGTAAAGCAATATATAAAAAGTTGCATAGTTATCTTGATAACAGGTTTATGGTAGTTGATTATGTTTACGGAAAGGGAACGATATGGAAAGATTATCAGGAAAGATTATCAGGGAAGCGACCACACAAACTGGAAGTAAGAAGTACACAGTAACACAGTTGCGTAAAATGGTACGTGAAGAAATAAAGGTTGCAAACAGGATATTGATTGATACTGAAGGGGGCAAAAAAGCCCCCTATCTGAAATCTATAGTTCAGGATATATCAAAATACAATCTATCAAGCAATAAGACAGGTGAATATCTTACACAATCACGTGTTAAGTGGATGAAATCAAGTGAATTAATGTCTGCATATAATGCCCTGCAGGGGTTGAAAGAAGCAGATATGTCATCACTTGAATATGCTCAAAGAATGGCAGGAAAGTTTGATACAATGCGTCAAAAGTGGGAAAAGACTTCAGGGAAAACAGTTGCACCTGAAACTTTTGATCAGATGATGGAATTATTCACAAAGTATGCAAAAGAAGTTGAACAGTTTGGATATGCTGAAATGTTAAACACTATAAACAAACAACGTCAACGGCATTCAGATGAAAAACTGATTGATGCAATACACAGAGTAGAAAAAAAGCATCCTTCATTAGGTGCACAAGGTGTACTTAAGTATATATCTAATGAAGTAGCGGTTAAAAGACTTATGGAACAGGGGTTACCACTTGATAAAGCACTTGAAATGATAGGCATTCAAAAATGATTTTATATGATCATCAATTAAGGGAAGCAAAATTTAATATTGAAGAAAAGCGTGTTCACCATAAAAGAAAAGATAGAAAAAAGAAATCAGATATCAGACGTAAATGTTATGATATCTTTACTTTTGATATAGAAGTAACAAGTGGATGGATAAAGGAAGATGGAAGTATAACAGGATATTATCCTGGTATGCCTGAAGAATACTGGAATGGTATGCAACCTTTTTCACTTTGCTACCTGTGGCAGTTTTCCTTCAATGATCAGGTATATTATGGACGTGATCTTAAAGATTTTATTCAGGTACTTAAAGATATGCCTGAAGATATTGAATGTATTATTTGGATTTTCAATCTTTCTTATGAATTTCATTTTCTTATTGATATATTAACTTTGAAAAGTGTCTTTGCACGTTCACCTCATCATCCTATGAAATGCACCTTTAAAGAATTTCCTAAAATAGAATTTAGGTGTGCATATGTTTTGGAAAATACAAAACTGGAAAACTGGGGTAATGATCTAGGGATAAAGAAGTTAGTCGGTCAATTAGATTATGAAGCTATAAGAACACCTTTAACACCTTTAACACCTGAAGAACTTGAATATGGTGAACATGATTGTCTGATTGTGTATGAAGGTATTAAAAAAGAACTTGAAGTTTATGGTGATGTTTACAATATACCCTTGACCAGTACAGGAAAGATCAGAAGGGATTGTAAAGAAAGAATATATAAAGATGGTTACGATAGATATATCAAAAAACAAGTACCATCATTAGAAATATACAAGATACTGCAGGGTTTTGTTTTTGCAGGGGGTTATACTCATGCGAACAGATATCATGCAAACAAGACCATAACAGGATTGATTGAACATTATGATTTTACTTCTTCATATCCTGCAGTCATGGTCGCATTTAAATATCCTGTCGGCAAGTGGACATATAGAACCGAAACTTTTATACCTAAAGATAAAACTTTTGAAAACTATGCATTTATATTCAAGTTACATTTTGAAAATGTTTGTGCGACTACATTAAATACTTATATACAAATATCAAGAATATTCAATCAGCATAACATAGTTAATGATAATGGAAGGGTTGTTTCAGGTTCTTTTGATATCTATGTAACAGAATATGACTGGATGATAATCAAAGATCATTACCAGTGGGATAGATTAATATTACTCGATAGTTGGTATAGTAAGAAAGATTATCTTCCAAAAGAGTTTATCAAATACATATTAGAATTATATGTATCAAAGACAAAATACAAAGGTCTTGATGAATATGAAGATGTTTACAGGCGTGCAAAACAATTCTTGAATAGTTTGTTTGGTATGTCGGTTACTTCTATCATTCAGGCAGACTGTGATTTTATATCAGGTGAATGGTTTACAAAGAATTTAACTGCAGATGCAGTTGAAAAGCGTCTGAAGGACTTATCAAACACCTATAGAAGAAATGATACAAGATACTTTTTATCTTATTCATGGGGATGCTGGATAACTTCTATAGCACGTTACACATTATGGAAGTGCATGGATATCTGTGGTGATATAGATGTTATCTATTGTGACACTGATAGTATTTTTTGCAGGGGTAAACATGATTTTACTTCTTATAATAATTGGATAACAGAAAAACTTGAAGCGACCTGCAGACATTACAGGATTGATACTTCTATGTTATGTCCTGAAGATAAGAAAGGTGTAAAGCATCCACTAGGTGTATTTGATAAAGAACCTGATCTGTGTGAATTCAGGACACTACATGCAAAATGTTATTGTATGCGTGAAGCTAAAAGTAAAGAATTATCAATAACTGTAGCAGGAATTAATAAAGGTGCAGTGGCTATGCTGAAAGATGATATTGATAACTTTGTTGCAGGTTTTAACTTTGATAAAGATGATGCAAGCGTATCAAAAAGAATGCATACATATATATCAGATCAACCTGATATCACTTTTGATGATGGTTATGTATCGCATTATAGAAACGGCATAAACATAAGAAGAACAGGGTATAAATTAGGTATGTCTGATGATTATGAAAGGTTGCTTGAATTCTTTGCAGATGCTACTATTGATAATATAAGTGAAATAACAAAAGACCGATTAAGGGGGTACTTTGAATATGGCTAAAAAGAAGCAATACTATGATATTAAAAAGGTTTTATCTACAGGTGCACAATGGATAATATTATTGGGTCAACGTGCTAATGGTAAGTCTTATCAGGCTAAAAAACTTGTATTAGAAAATGCTTTTAAAAACCATCATAAGTTCATATACTTGAGAAGATGGGAAAGTGATATAAAAGAAACAAGTGTTACTTCTTATTTTGCTGATATGCCAATACTGGAAATAACACAAGGTCAATACTGTGGTGTTATGGCTTTTCATGGTTATATATATTTCTATAATCTAGATGATGAAGATAAGCCTATTAAAGGTGAATGTATCGGCAGATATTGTGCGTTAAGACTAAATGAAAGATATAAATCACAGGTCTTTGAAGATTATGATTATATAGTATATGAAGAATTTATTACAGATGGTTTATATCTGGGTAATGTAGATGATGAACCACGTATATTACAACAGTTTGTTTCTACAGTCTTTAGGCATAAACAAGGCAAGGTAATAATGGTAGGTAATACATTAAGCCGTGTATGCCCTTATTTTAAAGAATTCTGTCTTGTAAATACACTTAAAATGAAGCCTGGTGATATAGAAATATATCATCATCATGTAGGTGAAGCGGTCATTGATATAGCGGTTGAATACTGTGCTAATATTAAGTATGAAAATACTATGTTTTTCGGTCAGGCTTCAAAGCAGATCATAAGCGGTGAATGGGATACTAAAGAAGTAAACAAGTTACCAGGTAAACAAGAAGATTATGAAGAAGTATATAAGATACTGGTTGAATATATGCAGTTTAAATTTGTTTTATCTTTGCTAGTTGATAAGGATGGTGGCAAGATTGTTTTTGTATATCCTAAAACAACTAGCAACAGGAACATAGACAGGATATTGACAGATCGGTTTGATACTTCACCACTTATATCAAGTAGGCTTGATCTGAACCGCAAACCTGAAAAGTATATATCTGATGCATTCAGGACAAACAAAGTCTGCTATAGTGATAATCTGACAGGTTCAGACTTTGTACATGTAAATGATCATTTTAAAATTGCATCACTATTCTGATATGATATAATGTAATTGCATATAAACCTCCTCTTTTATGCCCGATAAGTTTTGCATCACCCCTGTACGTATATTTGCCGATACACCTGCAGGGGTTTTGCTATGTCCTTTTATAGGTGTGCAGTTGGATCACTTAAGGGCGCGAGAGGGTAGACGGAAGGACGTGGTTGACCATACTAGTCAAACCGGTATAAACCCAAAATGGGTTAACTCTGCCCCGCCCCTTAAGTTCTTT
>Ga0247611_10006980_pt1 | contig 14348 bp, 15 predicted proteins | sample 177DNAGHGhighgp2_FD_192422 | JGI IMG/M metagenome (GOLD analysis project Ga0247611, IMG submission 192422) | Sheep rumen microbial communities from Palmerston North, Manawatu-Wanganui, New Zealand - 1770 DNA GHGhigh gp2 | ecosystem: Host-associated > Mammals > Digestive system > Stomach > Rumen...
GGGACAGGTACTCATGATACTTGGGGTCTGGTCTGTCTCGATTAGCCGGCTAATTACCACTCGCACGGTTCCTCCTGATTAGCCGGCTAATCTACCAAAATAAGCAAGGCGATTAGCCGGCTAATCGGAGGTGCAGAATGGTTCCTTTTGATAGGCTCTTTAGTGATGCGAAAATTAAAGAGTATGTAACGGACAAACGGCTTTCATCTAAGTCTTACATGCGTTATATGTTGCTTAGATTGATGAAGATGTTCAAGTATGAGAATCTTCCGGATACTTTGCCGCATGAGATGCTCGAGTACTATCTTTTGATGAACGGTTCATGTTTTGTTACTAAGGTTGATGGTAATATCTATGCGTTCGTTGGTGGCGAGGGCGGCGAACCTGATGTTTACTATAGGCCGACAAGATATACTTTTGCTAATCCTGCTCTTTCATATTCTGCTTATTCAGCTATAGACAGTGATGCTTCTACTGATATGAATGAACGGCAGGCTAAGATTGGGCACGATGGCGTCCTTGTTCGTAATGATTCGATATGGCTGGGCATGCAGCCATTGATGGCTCGATATGCAACTATGATGGCTGAGAATATTCTTACTCTTAGGACAGCAGATATAATGCTTAGGATTACCGCTTTGATTTCTGCTCCTGATGATAAGACGCGTCTCGGTGCTGAGAGTTACATTCGTAGCATTGAAAAGGGCGAATTGAAGGTAGTTGCAGAATCTCCATTTTTTGATGGTGTTAGGATGCAAAGTCCGCCTTCAAACAACGGTTCCTATTTGACTCAATTTATTGAGTTACAGCAGTATCTCAAGGGCTCCTTTTATAATGAAATTGGCCTTAATGCTAATTTTAATATGAAGCGTGAAGCAATTGGCGAGGGTGAATCTTCGTTGAATGAGGATAGTCTTTTGCCGCTGTGTGAAGATATGCTTCAGTGCCGCAAAGAAGATATGGAGCGTGTTTCTGACTTGTTTGAATTGAATCCACCAATAACGGTCGAGTTTGATTCGGCATGGGAGAAGAATGTTCGCCAGCTTGATGCTGAGTTGGAGAAAATTGAAAATGATGCTCAAAATCCTGACCCGATTAGCCAGCTAATCGGTGAAGGAAATGAAGGGGGTGAGAGTGATGACGGAGAGGGAACTTATGAGGATGAAGGTAAGAAGAATATTTCCGCTGATTAATGGTCTATTTACCAAAATAGACTATCAGTGGCCCGAAGTACTCGAAATTACTCCAGCGGAACTCGATTTGGTTTTTATTACAAATTGGGGTTTGCGTACGGTAGCTCCGGTTGTAATGGTGACGTATGAGCAGGATGAGGAAACTTATTTGCAGGTGTTAGCAGATTTACTTCTTCACATGTTCAAGTATAAGTGGGACAAGCTGGCCGCAGTTCTTGCTTTGGAGTACGACCCCATTCATAATTATAGTGATACATATCATGAGGAAATCACTGAAGGAATTGAGGGTAATGAGACGTTAACTCATGATGTAACGGTGGCCACTAATAAAACAACTGATAATGATACCTCAATTTCTGATGGCGGTTCTGAGCGTAAAGTCAGTTCTAATCAGCATTCTGATACGAGAACTGATAATCTCACTGAGCAAATAGATTCAACGGGGGAAAATAATCTATTTGGCTTCAATTCGGATGAGGCAGTCGGTGCTGACACTGACGCTTCACATAGAACGCGTGTCAACAGCGGCACGCAGGGCAACTCTGGAACTGGTAGTAATGAGGAGACCGTGTATGGCGGCTTAACTCATACTACTGATGGAACCATTGCTGAGAATGGCACAAAGAGTACAACGGGGACAGAAGGAACTGAAAAGTCCTCTGAGCGCAACCGTGTACGGGATTTAACCCATCTTGGCAATATTGGTAACATCACGACACAGCAACTGATTACACAGGAAATTGAGTTGTGGCGTTGGAACTACATTCAGGCAGTTCTCAACGATGTTAAAGATTTCCTTACTATTCCGGTATACGATTAGCCGGCTAATCAGGAGGTAGAATATGGACATTAATCAGGTGGCAACTATTGTCAACTCTCTTTCCTCGCAGTACATCGGCGAGACCGCCGTTACTGCTACTGACCTTTCCAATGTTGTTGACATTGGCAATCAGGTCTTCGATATCAATTCTCTCGACAACTATGTGCATGACCTCATTGACCATATCGGCAAGGTTGTCTTTGTGAACCGGGCCTACCGCGGCAAGACTCCTTCCCTCGTTATGGACGGCTGGGAGTATGGCGCAGTTCTGGAAAAGATTACCTATGATTCCTATCCTGAAGCCCAGGCGAATGATTCTTGGAATCTTCAGAATGGCGAGTCTTACGACCCCAACGTTTTCTACAAGCCCTCTGTGTCGGCAAAGTTTTTTCAGAAGAGGAACACTTTCGACATTCCCATGTCCTTCGCAAAGCGCCAGATTCGCAGTGCTTTCAGTTCTGCGACTCAGCTCAATGCCTTTTTCTCCATGATTGAGACGGTCATCCAGAACAGCATGACTATCAAGATGGATCAGCTGGTGGAGGCTGCAATCAACAATATGATTGCTGTGACCATGAAGAACAACAATGCCAATCGTGCAGTCAATCTTCTGAGCAGGTTCAACACTGACTTCGGCCAGAGCCTCACGGCCGATAAGGCCATCACTAATCCTGATTTCATCAGGTACGCCTCTTTCACCATGAAGCTCTTTTCTGAGCGCATTCAGCGCATGAGCAAGCTCTTCAACGTTGGCGGCAAGGAAAGGTTTACCTCTTCTGAACGTCTTCACGTTGTGATGCTCTCTGAGTTCGCTGCTGCCGCGGAAGCATATCTCTATTCTGAAACCTTCCACGACCAGTTCGTCCATCTCGCCAAGGCTGAAACCGTTCCCTACTGGCAGGGTTCTGGCACTGATTATGCCTTCGCTTCCACTTCCAAGATTATGGTGACTCCCAACAGCGGGGGCGCCACTGAGGATCTTTTCACCGGTACCGGCATCCTCGCCGTCATGTTTGACCGTGATGCTGTTGGTGTCGCAAACCTTGACCGGCGTGTCACGACCAACTGGAACGCCCGCGCGGAGTTCTTCAACAACTGGTACAAGTTCGACGCGGGTTACTTCAATGACCCGAATGAGAACTTCATCGTATTCTACGTAGCCTAATCGACATATGATTAGCCGGCTAATCGCTTTGTGGTTGACGTGATTAGCCGGCTAATCGCATGGAGGAGTTATGATTGATTTAACGTTGTACACTACTTCAAGCGAGCCTGAAGAAATTAACAAGTCTCTTGCAAATGATTCAACTCTTACAGGTGCTTTTCGCGGTGAAGTTTCCGTACTTAATCCAGTAATTCTTGTCGAGCATGAGATTCCTGTGGCTTTTAACTACGCTTATATACCATCTTTCGACCGTTACTACTATGTGGATAATATGATATCCGTTCGTACTCATCTTTGGGAGTTGCATCTTCGAGTAGATGTGCTCATGTCTCACCGTCAAGGAATTCTTAATTCCATGGGCGTTGTGGCTGATAGTGAATCTGCGGCTGAAGATTTATATTCTCCCGGTTCACAATGGCAGACTAAAGTCAAGAAGAAAACAGATATTCTTCCGTTTTCTACTGGCTTTTCAACTACTCCGTATTTCATCCTTATTACTGCTGGAGGTGTTGTATCGTGAGTGACTATACGAATTATGATGCTGCTATTCAAGCGATTCAAGATGCTCAGCAGGCTGTCAATGGTAAGTATAAAGCGATTGGTGACGCTTCCCCAACTTTATGCGATGTTAATCAAACGATAGTTCAGATTCCTGATGGTTCAGTAACACGTAATCGCGGGGGAGATGTGATAGGATATGATTATAAATATACTACTCCTCAGCTTCCTGATATTGGAATCATTGGTGTTGACTCCAATACTGACACTGGCAGTTTTCCAGAAGCATCCGGTGGCGGCGGTAGTTCTTCTGGTGGCGGAGCTGGTCGTTATCGTGGCTCTTACTATGCTGGGGAAGTAGTTGATGATCCACAGTCAACTGATAAAGCAAAGTCAACTGGTCTTGTCTCGGGTCTCGTAAGTTCAGCATGGGCCGGCGTGTCTACTCTTGCAAAGCTTGGTAAAAATGTTGCCGGTGACGCTGCTGATGCCCTTGATGCGATGGGTGCGCATTTTGGTGCAAATTTTGGTAATTTCTATGTAGACGCTCCTGCTGGTGATGCCTTGCGTGCCTTATTTGGAGTAGATAATCAGGGCAATACCTCCATGTATCTTGATGAGGATACAATTGGTGCTTTAGCTATTCAAGCAAGGGATGATGGGTTTTTTTCAAGAGGCGAGAGTGGTTCATCATCTCTTACTAATCCTGAAGATTTACTTGATTGGTCTTTATTAGGTGGTTCTGAAAAAAATGAAATTAGTAGAAATGCTCCATTTAATAATGTTACAATATATTCAGGTAGGAGAGTAAATACTTATGACCCTTCAAATAATAATGGTTATGTGTTTGCATTAGACCATGCTGAATATGTTTTTGTATTATCATACTCTAATTATTATTCTGTAATGGGTGTTTCTAAAACCCCCTTTACTTGGAGTAAGAATTATGGTAATGTTGCTACACTGGTTCCATCATATGATCGTACTACAACTCTTAGTTTTACTTTGCCGAGTACTGGTGATACATGGTATTATACAAATGAACAAAGGGCATTTGAGAGAGCCTGCGACGTAACATCATATCAGCTTTCAAATAATATGACCACGCCCGCGGCTACTGCATGGTTATTAATTGAACTTGTTGTTAATGGCGGATACGTACCGCCTCAAGGTACTCCAGGTATCTCAGACCAAACCGGTGCTACAATCCCCGTTGATGCCATCACAGGCGCCGACCCTCACGTGGTGGCTCAAAACTTGGCCTCCCAATACCCTGCTGTTATGGGTACCCCAGTACAAGTAGTGGTCATGGATGATTCCTGTAACTCCAAAACCATTAATTACTACAAAGTCCCCATCAGCTACTCCCCCACCAATTTGAACATCTCCGCTCCTATTACAGGCGGGTTGCAAGTCTCTCCTTCCTTTAACCCTGATGTCCAGTTGGACTTGCCTGATATCGACATGAACAACTACATCGACCAAATCATAAAAGTGCTTGGTGGCTCTGGTGCTGGTCGAGATGTGACTCAGGAGCCAGTTCCGGATGACCCCGATACACCGTCAAGTGAAATCGGTGATACAGGTGTTAACTATGATGCCCCAGATACTGGCACGGGTAACACACCGCCAACAACAGACCCAACTGTTTCCGTTGAGTCCATGTGGCACATTTACCACGCCCTTCCTGCTCAACTATCGGCTCTTGGCCAGTGGTTGTGGAGTGCGAACATAATCGACCAGATTGTGCGCACGTTCCAAAATCCCATGGAAGCAATCATGGGTGTCCATGCGCTCTATGTGGAGCCTCCGTTCTCCAGTTCTCAAGTTCCCATTGTGGTTGGCAATCTGACATCAAGTGCTAATGCTCATCCTCTTACTGGCCAGTATACTGCTTTGGACTGCGGAAGCGTGTGGCTCACTGAGTACTTCGGCAACGTATTCGACTATGACCCCTTCACTGAAGTGAGCCTCTATCTCCCATTTGTGGGTATAGTGAAGCTGGATACTGCTGATGTCATGCGTGCCAGGATTGGTGTCATTTACGGCATCGACTGTTACACTGGCGCATGCTTGGCAAAAGTCTCTGTTACTCGTGACGGAGCTGGCGGCGTGTTATACGAGTATCCAGGTAACTGCGCCGTGGAGTATCCAGTATCTGGTGCTTCTTATTCCCGCATGTTGCAATCCATCGTTGCCGCGGCCATGTCTGCCGTTGCTGTTGGAATGAAAACTGGTGGCGCCCCAGGTACAGAAGCTCTTGGAGCTGCTGCTGCTGGCGCGGCATTCTTAGGTTCTGGTCAGAAAATATCCGTCCAGCGCGCCGGGTCATTGGGAGGTAATGCTGGTGTCATGGGTGCGAAAATTCCGTACCTCATTGTCTCTCGCCCCCAGCCCAACACGGCATATCTATTCCCCCATTATCAGGGCATACCAGTGAACAAAACCGTTAAGGTTTCTGAGTGCTCCGGTTTCCAGCGTTTTGAGAGCATACATCTCAAGTGCCCCTTCGCCTACAAGGAAGAGCTTGATGAAATCGAAATGCTTCTTAAGAAGGGCATTTTGATATAACGATTAGCCGGCTAATCGCCTGGCGGAAAGAGGTGTCTCATGGAGTCTATTGCCCAGGTTATCAGTGCCATTGGTTTCCCCATTGTGTTCTGCTTGCTGATGTGGAAGTACATCAGCGAGCAGTCCAACCAGACGCAGTCAGTGATTAGCGAGTTCACCGCAACCATGCGTGAGTTTCAGGTCACGATGACTGAGAACAACCGTCTCCTTACTTCCATCGCCGACAAGCTGAACATCTATTCAGGAGGGACAAAGGATGGCAACGAACTATGAGAAGTACATTCACGGGAAGCAGCATCTCGTGAGTAACTGTGGACAGGATGAACGCGGACGCTATCACGGTGGTGCCGCTGGTGACCAGAGTGGGCGCGAGTATTACCTCCGTGAGTGGTACAACAAAGGGTGGACGTGTATTCTCCGTTACCCCGACCCAGTTGCACGTATGCTCATGTGCCATATGGCAATCGAGGCGGCTTTGAATCCCAAGATTGGCTACGACCAAGATAATCGTAAGTCGTTCTGGGAGGAGCTCAAGGCCAAACGATTTGACCCTGCTCGCATCACTAACAAATGCGAAGCGGATTGCACGAGTTCTACAACAGCAATTGCTAAGGGCGTGGGCTACCTCAAAGAACTCCACCCTCTCGCTGAAGTGTCTATCAATACGACCTCTCGTGACATGCGTAGGAACTTTGTGAAAGCTGGCTTCATAGTATTCACGGACAGCAAGTACTTAACAAGTCCTAAATATCTTTTGCCGGGTGACGTGTTACTCAAGGAGAATCACCACGCGTGCATCAATGTCAGCAAAGGAGAACTTTCCCCCTCCCTTGATGGTGAGAATAAAGTAATCATCACCGGTAAGAGTGTTTGGGTACGTGAAGGCCCTTCCACAAGCTACGAGCAGATAGCAGTGGTTCATTACGGAGACATGTTCCCGTACCTCAATGAACGCTATGCTGATGGTTCCGGCTGGTACAAAATCAACTTCCAGGGTCACGAGGGATTCGTCTCTTGCAAGTACAGCAAGTTGATATGATATAAGATTAGCCGGCTAATCGGGTGCGGAGAGTTGAGTCCCCGATACCTGATTAGCCGGCTAATCGCCCAGCGGATTTGGGGCAGAGATGAACCAGAGATGAACCAGAGATGAGCCAGAGCTGTCACAACTGGCGGCAGTATTGTAGGTAATTGCGAACTACTTCCCCCACCTCGTTGTCCTGGTAAAATATCTTATCATCCCTGAAGTAATCTGCTATCTTTTTACATATCTTGTTCGGTGGTTTACGAATGTTGCGAACATGATTGGGGAGAGGAGAATATTGGTCACTAAAAACGATAAGCGATTCATCCTTGATTGGAGTTGTTTTCTCGTGGATGTAGATAAACGTACAATCTATGAGAGCTATAACTTCACAATCAAGAAGCACATCGTCGAAATTGATGTAAAAGTTGAATATCACATCTGCGCGCTTATACTTCCGCGGAAGATGGGGGTACATATCAATTTCCCAAGCGCCGCCTGTAATCATGTTGAGCGCTGGATTATCGAAACTAAAGTAAACATCGGATTCCTTACCTTGTTCGGATGGCTTACAATACTCGACGGCAACCCGGAGACTTGAGGCGCCATAAGTGTAGACGTCGATGTCACCTTGAGACATCTCTGTAATATGTTTTAACCCCATCTCCTTGAAGTAGGGGCAGTATTTGTTGACTGTATTCCCCAGCATGAAGATTTTGACGTTGTTACGATGACGAATAATTGTCGAAAGAACGTTTGTGAAGAGGACGAACTCGTTCTGGAGATAGTACTGACGTGTTAAGAACTCGTCAAATACTATCGTAGTTATATTGGGGAAGGACGAAGACTTGTCGTGCTCTTGGTCGGATATGGCGAAGCCGTAACAGAAAGGCTCATCCTGAGAGACAAGAGTGTCCAGTTGCTCATCCTTCTTGGCCAGGTACCATTTGCCTGCGTAATACTTGGTCTGAGTATATTCCCCCTCCGTAATTTCTTCAATCTTTCCAGAGCTGGCAAGTGCGGCAAAGAGGTTTTCACCTCGTTTGCCGCGATAGTCCTCTTTCCAACGCCGAATGTATGCCATCTGTTTGTGATTACTCCACCACTCACGGAGACCGTGCTCCAAAGCGGCAAAGGTTTTGCCATTGGAGCGCTCGCCTATAATGAGATTATACTGAGCATTCTGCTCAAGTATCTTTTTCAACGAATAAAACTGTGCCATTTTACCACCTCGATTAGCCGGCTAATCGGCTGTCAATAATTGACCGTCTGGACGCCAGATAGGAACTCGAGATAATCCGTTGTCTGAGACATAAGATAGCTCTGAGGTTCCATATAAATTGCAGACTCTTCCTCTACAAGCGCAGGTATCCCCAGATAATCCTCCATTATAGTTCTAAATGGGGCATCAATGTAGTCCAACGTTTGCTTGCCTGTATGGCCGGCAGGGACGTATAACCCATCACCAAAGTAAGCAAAGATAGGGATGTAGGACAGGTTCATAGAGAGTAGCACTTGCATTGCTTCCTTGGAATCGGGATTGTCTGAATCGTATGCTGCGCGAGCGAGACTAATAAAGCCTCCCCATTCTGATGCTATGGATTCGTTCTCCTCAGAATCACCACCTCCAAATTTCCACAGAAGATAGGGAATTGCAAACTTCTTGTTCAAACCAGAAACTGTAAGACCCAGAGTTCCATCTCTGTTCTCGTAGATGTACCTTTTAGCCCCGACTGCTTTGAAGAAATTGTAGCCCTCCTCCATCTCCCAAACACCAATCATCTTACGAACGCCCTTGTTGTTCTTGGGTTGCACTTTATCAAAGTCGATGTCATAATGCGCACACATGCGGAGCAGTCGTTCCTGAACGTTACGATTGTACTCCTTGAAATAATCAAGATGGTCGTTGAAGTTGATGGCTTTAATACTATCTGTATCAGAATACACATAGTCAGCCCCGAACTCATAGATGGCACTGAAGAGATTGTGACGTGCGTGTGCTGTGACCCACACTCCCCAACCGTAGTACAGGAAGCGATTGAAGTTGGTGTTGTACTTGTTTAGCTGGCTAATCACGTCAGCTTCCACAGTAGTCCAACCTTTAGTATTGGTGTACTCGAACTCATCTCTGATGATTGCCGTAACCATCATGCCGAAAGCAGCGTTTATCATATTCTTCGACACGAGGTACTCGATTTCCTTGCCCGTAATGCCCTTCAACTTCGTCTTGTTTTCGTATAAATCAAGAACGGAGAGGATTAGACTCTTGGGCAAATAACCCCTACGATACACTCGAAGATTAATTACCTTCAGGCTATCCCAGATGTAGAAACGAGTAATGGATTCGAAGTCTAACTCGGTGAGAACTGTATAAATCCTATCCGCTGAAATAACCCTACCGTTGTTAACCTTGGCATTCTCTTTTATCAGACAGCGAGACTCTGAGATTATGTTCTCATAATCTACACGAGGACGGATATTGACAAATTCCGCACCGAACAGACAGCAATACTTGTCAAGATAATACTTGAGAACCGCCTTGTCAGAAACATTGCCTATATACTCACCCTTGGACATCGGGAAGTACTGAGCCACCATGGTGTAAGGATATGAACTCGTTAAATCTGCCGAACCGACATCACGCAGAATCTGGCCTGAGTATAAGCATGACGCGTGCGTAAACCCTCCCATAAAAGCATCCTTCATCATCTTATACTCATCCTCAGATTCTACTTGGAGCGCTTTCATAATGCTGAGATAGTTCATTCGTACTGACCTACGCTCCTCCTCTGTAGCGCTGTCCTCATAAAAGCACTCTTGACGACAATAGTTGCGAACGTAGCCTGTGTTCGTAAGCGGAATCTGAGTAATATCACCATCTTGCTCAATCTTTTCCTGAATGTATGACATGACAACCCGCACGTCATTGATACAATACTTGAGTTCCTTTGGGGTAAGAGGAGTTAATGAGTTGCGCTTGAGCGAATAGTCCAAGTCACCAACCATCTTTTCAACCGGATACTTGAATAACAAATGCTTGCCTATGTAGGCCAGAGCATAGTTGCTCAGAAATAACGAGCATCTAAATTCAAACCCTCCACAGATTGCATAGACCGGACGGCGCTGCTTGATTGCAAAAACCTTGTCCCAGTCGAAGAACTTGCGAATGAACTGAAACTCGTAGCCCAGGTTGTGAACGTATATCACCAGCTTCTGATGGGGCGTAAGACGCATTTCATTCTGCAAATACTCAAGAAGGTGGCCCCACTCATCCCAAGTGCGACCGTATATGACAGAACCATTCAGACCAAACTGCCAAATATACATCGTCGCGAGGTGCACATCCCCTTCTTTCCATGAGCTTACCTCAATATCGAAAGAGCAGGGAATATTGAAATAATTGGTATCACCATCCCGAACCAGCTCGACATTCTTATCCAAAATGGCCTCTTTATAGAAGTCGATTAGCCGGCTAATCGGGTAGGCATTTCCACCAAAACCATCCCACATTAGAAAGCCCTCCTACTTAAATAATCCTCCCATAAATCAACCATTGTGGCGGTTGACATGAGTTCAGCGTTTATACCCTCCATCTCAAGCAAATATTCGTCCGACCACGCTTCAAGCAAATCACGCCCATACATTTGACCATCCATGCCGCGGGCATAATAGTCATATATGGCTATGATTAAATTTTCTGAACCGAAAACACCCTCTTGACCTTGACGACCAATTATAGGCCCATACGTATCTGACAATCTGCGATACGCGGCGAAAGCCTCTTGAGCTATGTTTTTATCAACCCCCATACGTAGAATTTGGCCATTATCGTCAACAACGCTCGCCATGTTAAAGCCACCCTGGTCGCGATAGTTATTACCAAATTGGCCACGATAATATTCGCTCTCTATAGCCGCCGTGTCCAGCATTGCTTTACGCATGCCATGCTCACCCTCTATTGAAGCGAGCACAGTTCGCACTTCCGCCATATAAGCCCGGAGGTCACCGACTTTGGTAATTCCACTTATATCAAAGCGAGCGTATTCATCCCCTTGCTGAAAGTTGTATAACTCGACTGTGGTTAAACCTTGATTTACCAGCTGGTCTATGCGCCTATTGGTATACTCAACAAGCTCTTCCATATCAGCTCTGTAGTCACCAATTTCCAAGTCGCTTAGCCGGCTAATCGGTGTGTCAGGTCGGAGCGTTTTGGCCTTTTGCCCACGCTTCCATGGGATGCGTGAACGTTGACTTTCCTGCGCCTTGTTGCGCTTCTTCATCTTTTTGCTCGGCATGAAGTTTCACACACCCTTCATGATAGAATACATACATAATGGCATGGCCCGTCTGCTTACGTTCCATGACAAACTCATCGTTATCAAATATTCGATTTTTGCAGATGGGGCAGGTATTGGCCTTGCGAAACCGGGCCTGCTTATATGCCGATAATTCGGTCTTTTTCAAATCTACCCCTCCCTATTCGATTAGCCGGCTAATCGGCACCACTCGCAAGACCGATTAGCCGGCTAATCACTATTGAATTAGATTACGTTCGGGTCAACATCGCACCAGCGGATGCTGTAGCACTTGGTTCCAAAGCGCTTCTGCTCATACTGGTAGATGGTGAAGCCCACACGGCCCTCGTTGATAGCACGAATCGCCTTGGGGTCATTGAGAATCTCATTGCATACCTGGAGCATGTGCTGGGGCAGGTTGACATAGCAGAAATCAGTGGCAACTACCGGCGCATCGCCGAACTGGGACTTGGTATTGATGTAGATTCCGCACACCTGGAAAATCTGGTTCTCGTCACCAGTGTACAACTCCTCAAGGGACTTGTACTCATACTCGCTGGTGTCCACATCGAACAGACGCTCGGTATTGTACTGCTTGGCGAAAGAAAAACGAAATGCCATAAAATAACCCTCCTTATATTACCGACCGATTAGCCGGCTAATCACATGTCTTTCCACTGGAAGTCAATATGCTTCCCCATAGCCTCGTCGAGCAAAAACTCAAGCTCAGCCATAGTGTCCTCAAACTTTTGCTCATCCTCAGCCGTGGTGGAACGAGTCCAAATGGACTTATAGAACGCCCTGATGAAAGCTACAGCTTCATCAACTCGGTCGCACTTGCTATGAAACGCCGACATTTCGGCAAGCTTCCTCATTTGCTCAAAATTCATTTTTGTTCCTCCTCTTATTACCACTCGATTAGCCGGCTAATCGACTACACGACCAAGCGCGGCATCCCAGTAAAACCAATACGACACTCTTGCTTCTAAGCAATCGACATAATTATCCCAAGGACAATAATCACGCAAAGCGCAGGTTGCACACTCATCCTCGAAATTAAAATCGAATTTGCTTTTGATAACCCTCCCCCTTTGTTCTGGGGAAATTTGATTCTGGCCCTTAACAGTCGGGCCACTCGCTGGCATAATATCACCTCTTTTCAGTATGCGATTAGCCGGCTAATCATAGTGACGTAGCGCCACTTTAGCACAGTGAAGTAGCACCACTTTACCATGATAAAGTACCACCACTTTACCATGATAAAGTGCCAACATTTGTTAGACATAGCTAACTTGCGTTAAGCTATGCTAACAAATGTTAGAAATGACTAACTTGAGGGCTAAAGGAAAGGGGCCTGTGCCCCTATCCCTTATTCCTCGGAACCTGCCATCTTTATGGCAATGTCCCGCAACATGTCCAATGAACCTTTCCAGACTTCCTGTTCCATGTCGCCTGCGAATTTCTCAAAAACCTGTGTAAGCAGGTTCAGGGAAGAGATAGCATATGCGGACGCTTCTTTTTCCGTCATGGCGTTCAGGCGGTCTATCAGGTTGACAGACTGTTCACCTTCCTTAGACGCTTCGCCTTCCTTAGACTTGCGCCCACGCTTCTTACCTTCCTTCTTCGCTTCGCCTTCGCTGGACTCGCCAGCTTCGCCACTCGCAAGAGCTTTTGAGTTTTTCCAGTCCAGCAAGGCGGCACGAATCTTCGCCTTGCTCATACCGTCATACAGCACGCCGTCTGCATACCATGACGCTATCATGCCAACATCTAAAGCGGCGTCACCGGCCTGTGCATAGGCCAACATTTCATTCATGCCTGAAATGGAAATGGTAGAGGGGACAGCGTTGATTAGGGAATAGTCGTCATTGATGAACCACTTGCCAATGCGAACATATTGAGTTGAGGTGGTCTTATTGAAACCGAACATTGCCGACCCAAAATTGACAATATCCTTGAACCCCAACTTTTGGAGGTCCTTCTCACGTTCGGCAAGGCGGGCAAGCTCTTTACATACAACGCGAGACATTATCTCTTTGCCCGCCATGGCGGCACGGATACGTTCGATAGAAACTATCATGGAGGTGTCGTTGATGTCAACCTGCCCTCTGTTACCCTGCACTACGTCGAAAACGTAGGTCTTGCGGACTATGGTGACAGGATTGCCTTCACTATCTAACACAGGGTTGCCGTCGTTGTCCTTGACAACCTGCTTAGCGTCCTCGGGAATGTTGTTAGCGTTAATACGCTCTAACAGGGAACGCATGGGGTTATTAATCATCATATCAAACATAACTCAAACCTGCCTTTCTTTGTAGCCGATTAGCCGGCTAATCGTGATTGGAATTCTTGACTGATTAGCCGGCTAATCAGGCGGTGTATTGGTGAGTGATTAGCCGGCTAATCACCCATCCGCCGAAGGGAAAAATTAGGCAACACTAATAGACCTTGCGTATACACATAGGTATAGCAAAGCTAAGCCTAACCCATTTCACCCCCTTTCTCTATGGTCTTATTATAGCAAAAATATGTGTCAATGCAATGTCAAAACAGTTACATTTCCATGTAGTAGATATGACAATTTTGTAACATCTGTATACATAATATACAGTGATTATACGATGTATATTCATTGCATAATTATGCAATCGAAAATAGCCGGCGAATTTGTGGTAATGTAACACTAACAATAGTTGTATGATACTAACAATAGTTGTGTATTACTAACATTTGTTAGTGTTATATAACAATAGTTAGTATTACATAACAACAGTTAGTATTA
>Ga0247611_10006981_pt1 | contig 14346 bp, 11 predicted proteins | sample 177DNAGHGhighgp2_FD_192422 | JGI IMG/M metagenome (GOLD analysis project Ga0247611, IMG submission 192422) | Sheep rumen microbial communities from Palmerston North, Manawatu-Wanganui, New Zealand - 1770 DNA GHGhigh gp2 | ecosystem: Host-associated > Mammals > Digestive system > Stomach > Rumen...
GATCCTGAGTGGATTGATAGTCATTGTTGTAGCTATCCTTTTCGGTTACGTTCTTCCGCAGTTTGAGGAAATCTTTGCTACACTGCCTTCCCTTCCGCTGCCTACCCGGATCCTTATGGCTATATCTGATTTTGTAGCTCACAGATGGTATTTCCTTGCAGTAGGTGTTGTACTGGTAGTAATCTTCGGAAAAATAATCGTAAAGATTCCTTCCGTAAAATACACCATTGATCACATCAAGGTCATGGGCAAGTGGGGCAAACTCACAAAAGTTATCTACTCTGCAAGGTTTGCACGTACAATGAGTTCGCTTTATTCTTCCGGTATTCCGATCCACAGCTGTATCGAGATATCAAGAAGTACGATCGGCAACGCTTACATTGAAGAACAGTTTAACGAAGTTGAGAAAAAAGTTGCCGGCGGTATGCCTTTATCCTCTGCACTTTGGGATGTCAACGGATTTGTTTCCAAACTCCCTGCAACCATTAAGGTCGGTGAAGAGACAGGTATGCTTGGTAATATGCTCGAATCCGTTGCAGACGACCTCGATTTCTATTCAACACAGGCACTCTTACGCCTTACCTCCTACATCGAACCAGTAATGATCGTTGTTATGGCAGTGGTTGTAGGCTTCATTATGATATCGATTATTCAACCTATATATCAGTCTTATCAGACGATCGGTGCAGGATCGTAAGATACGGCAATCAATGAAAGGAAACTAAGCAAATGTCTGAAGTAGTATTTCTGTCGAATACCAACATACAGATCGCATCCGGCTCAGCTGCCGGCGATGGTGTAAAAGTATCCAAACTGATATCTTCCCCTCTACCGGAAGGTGCGGTACTTAACGGCGTAGTAATGGATCAGGAGAAACTGACTGAAGCCATAAAACTTGCATGGCAGGCAAATAAGCTCCCCAAGTCAGAAGTAATTCTCATCCTCAACAGCCCTCAGCTCAGAGCTAACAGAGTTGATGCACCTTTGCTTGCAGACAAAAAGACTTCCGAATATATCGAACGTGAGACAAGAGATTCTGAATACGGCAGATTCCAGAATCCCATCACCGGCTGGTATGTAGTAGCTAAAAATGCAAAAGCCAAAACACAACGTGTAGTTTACGAGACTGCAGAAGTCGATTTTGTAAATAAATATGTTGAGATCTTTGCAAACTCCGGTCTCAAGCTGAAATCAATCCATAATGGCGTACAGCTTGCAGCTGAATACTTTTCCAAGCAGGCAACCGGCAAAACAGTACTTTACATGATCCTTGACGGCAAATCTCTTGTTACCATTTTCTTCGCGGAAGGTAAATTCTACTATGACTCGACTTCACGTGTGTTCAGCCAGCCCGGGACACCGGAATTTGCCCGTGAAATCTACTCTTCGATCTCATCAATAAGACAGTTCATCTCTGCTCAGCACTTGAATGAGACTGTAAGAGACGTCATCTTCTGCGGACTGACATATTCACAGGTTAATCAGCTTGCAAATGACATCTTAAATATCGACAGTGCAGCCGAGATCTCAATTGCACAGCCGCCGCAGGGAACAACACTGGCAGGTGATCAGGCACAATTCCCGTTCTTCGTCTACCCTGTAGCAGGACTTCGCAGGATAGACGAGAGACTCCCGATCTTGAAAGGAACCAAGCACACAAGCAAAAAGAAAACAGAAGGCAGTGTTCTGAAAAAGCTTGCTATCCCCTTTATCTGTGTCTTTATTGCTGTTGCAGGCACATACGGTGTTTGCTTGTTTATTAAAGCTCAAAAAGAAGCAGAACTTAAGAATATACAAAAATATTTAAACAACCCGGACACAATTGCCAAAGTTAACGAATATGATCAAATGTACGGCAACATGGGCGATATCGGAGAGATTCAGGGGGGTGTTGATCTTCTTCAGAAGTATATAGCTTCCTACCCGACTCCTGATTCATCAGTAAATAAGATGATCATATCAGCAGCGCAGAAGCACAGTGTTAGCGTGGATTTCAATTCTTACAGTGCAAACACCGGAATCTTCAGTATTACTGCTTCTTCACCGGAAGTAGAAGACATCAACATGTTCATTGCAGATCTCATGGCAATGGATATTTTCGAGAACGTTAACTACACAGGATACGAACTAAAAGCTGACGGAATCAATTGGCAGATAAATGTGGTATGTGTCCTTGCCGCCAATGAACCGGCTGAAGTATCCGAAGAGGAGGTAAACTGATATGGCTTTACAAACCAACCTCAACAAAAGAGATAAAATAACAATCGCCGTTCTGCTTTTTGCAGGTGTAATGTTTATGATCATTTGGTTTCTTATAAGACCTGCGATCTCATCGATAACTACAACTTCCGAGAAGATAAGAGATGCAGAAGCCAAGCAGACACAATATAAGAACAAGATCATGTATCTTTCAAGCGCTGAAGCAATCTATGACAAAACAGTAGACGATCTGAACGCTTCTACTGTGGATTATTATGAGATCATGGACAGTTCTGAGATAGACCGAATGGTAACAACATACGTGTTAAAATCCGGTCTGTTCGCTGAAGATCTCTCAATTAAGATGCCTGTTACGGCAGTAGTAGAAACTCCTTATGTATATTCTTCTCTTTACACCGGGACTTCAAACAAAAAGGACAATGACTCTTCTTCAGGTTCCTCATCCAAAACTACGGATACATCTGCAGATAGTCTTCTTGTACCGTATAACACAGCTCGTGCAAAGAGCAAGTCCACCTTGTTCTCCGGTGTACAGTGTGTAGAACTTAAAATTGTCGTTACGGGCAAGCCTGAAATCTGCCAGGCATTCATCGATGATATCTGCACTAAGCCGTCAGTACGTATAACCGGTTTTGCATGGAGCAAAGTCGATTTGATCGAGGTATATAATGAAGATACCAATACCTATGAGAGAGTCGATCCCGGCACAGTTAGACTTACACTTAATCTTAATCTTTATATGGCTGATATTGCTGACTATGACGTCGCAGTATCAGAATAACAGCAAGGACGGAGGCTTAATGAATGGCAGATAATTCAAAGATTCGTATAGGCGACCTTCTGGTCCAGGCAGGCTATGTTACTGAAGACCAGTTAAAGGAAGCTCTCAATATACAGAAACAGTCAGGCGGAAAGAGAATCGGTCAGGTTCTCATTGAGCTTGGTTATGTTTCTGAAGAACAGATGCTTTCTGCACTTGCCAACAGGCTTGGAATAGGACTTATCGACCTCAATTCTTATACCATTGATCCGGAGACAGTTAAGCTCATTCCGAGACAGATGGCCGAGCAGTATGTAATGCTCCCGATAGGTCAGGAAAACGGCGAAGTCATCCTGGCCGTTAACGACCCGCTCAATCTCTATGCAATAGAGGATATCAGACAGACCATCGGTATGCCTGTAAGGATCCTCATTGCGCAGGAACATGTACTCAAGAGTGCGATCGATTACCAGTATGCAGGCATCAAGGCTCAGATGGCCGCTGAAAATGCCAATGCAAATACTGCCGGCATGAACATCGACGAGCTTGTTATCGACACCAGTGCAGGCGCTGACGATGCACCTATCATCAACCTCGTAAACTCCCTGCTCGACAAAGCTTTCCAGGATAACGCATCTGATATCCATATCGAACCTTTCGAACAGAACGTAGTCGTAAGAATGCGTATCGACGGTACTCTCATCGATTACATCACGCTGCAGAAGAACGTTCAGGACTCTCTCGTCGCAAGAATCAAGATCATGGGCGAGATGGATATCGCCGAGCGCCGTATCCCTCAGGACGGTCACTTCCGTGTAAGGATCCAGGGACAGATCGTTAACGTGCGTGTCAATGTCATCCCTACTGTTTTCGGCGAGAAGGTCGTTATGCGTCTCATCATGTCGGCAGTTCATATTGACAACAACCAGACTTTCGGTATGACACCCGATAACTATAAGAAGTTCCTTGCCATGCTCATGTCCCCTAACGGCTTGATATATATTACGGGGCCTACGGGTTCAGGTAAGTCAACCACGCTTTATATGGCACTTGAGTCTTTGTCACAGAAGCCGATCAACATCAGTACGATCGAAGACCCTGTCGAAAAGAACCTCCCGAGACTTAATCAGGTTCAGGTACATCCGCAGGCAGGTCTTACATTCGAGATCGGCCTCAGAGCTCTCATGCGTCAGGACCCTGACGTCATAATGGTCGGTGAGACCCGTGACGCGGAGACGGCTTCCATCTCCATCAGAGCGGCAGTTACAGGTCACCTGGTATTATCCACATTGCACACGAACGACGCTGCATCCACGATTGTCAGACTCGTCGATATCGGTGCTGAGCCTTACATGCTCTCATCCGCTTTGGTAGGCGTTGTCGCTCAGAGACTCATGCGTAAGGTATGCCCTTACTGCTCACGTCCCAATCAGCTTACCGAGAGACAGATCGAGTTCGTAGGTCACGACATCCCCACTGCCCGCAAAGCTGTTGGATGCAGCCAGTGCCATGGTTCAGGCTATCTCGGACGTACGGCCATTCATGAGGTTCTTGTTATTGATAAGGCTATCCGTAAGATGATTACATCCGGCGCCGAGGCCGAAGAAATGAAGGCCTTTGCAGTTGAACATCAGAACATGCAGACCCTGAAGCAGGCAGCTATCTCACTCGTTGAACAGGGCATTACGACCTTCGAAGAACTCGAGCGTGTCGCCTACTATGACGACTGACGTTCCGGGAACTTCCCGTAACTTAATAAAAGATCTTAAGAGCATTCCGTCGCCGATGTTTTATATATTTGCGGCGGTTGCTGTTTTTGCGGGATTATTTGTCTGCGGACTCAATATTACAGGTGTCTTCACTACCCTGTTCCTGTTGCTGCTCGTTGCCTGTGCGGCATCAGACATAAATGCATACATCGTTCCCGACCTTGTCGTGTTATCTGTTGCCGTACTCGGCATCATCAGATATTTCGTAATGGAGACAGTATCAATAAGTACAGCCGTTCCGCACCTTTTGGGAGCAATATGCGTATCAGTACCGATGCTGATCATTGCACTCCTGATAAAAGGAGCTTTTGGCGGCGGAGACATCAAATTGATGGCTGCCGCAGGTCTCTATCTGGGATGGAGACATACTATTGCAGGCGTCGTGATCGCCTCTGTTGCAGCGGGACTTTACGTCATTTATCTTCTTCTTTTCAAAAAAGCAGGGCTCAAGTCCAAACTGAGACTCGCACCTTTCCTTGCATACGGACTTGGTGCGGCGGTTCTTTTCGGAGACCTGTTCTCGAGCCTTCTCTTCGGGTGGCTTTAAGCCTGTCCTGCTGTCTCAAACCATAAAAACAGGCTCTGTAACAATGTTACAAAGCCCGATTTTTAGCGGTTTTATAAGGTTTTCGATCAGACGGTGAACTTGAACGCCTTCTTGCCTGTAAGACGCTCTGTGAGACTGTCAGGCTGTCCGAAACCTACAAAGATATCTGCCTTTCCTTCTGACAGGAACCTCTCACCTGACTCATTTACGAGCTTGAAACTCTCAGACGATATTGGGATCTCGACAGTGGAGGTCTCTCCTGCTCCGAGCGTTACTCTGGTGAATCCGACAAGTCTCGTGTTCTTAACTTCCTCGGCGTCATCGACCTTCATGTAGACCTGCAATACTTCAGACACAGCGACGTCGCCCGTATTGCTTACGGTTGCTTTTATCGTAAGGCCTTCAGACCTGGGATCGTCTCCCGTATGCTCTACAGCTGCGATATCCATCTTACCGTATGTGAGACCGTAGCCGAACGGATAGAGGGGCTCTGTCTCGAGATAACGGTATGTTCTGCCCTTCATGGAGTAATCCTCAAAATCAGGAAGATCATTTGTATCCTTATAGAATGTTACGGGGAGCTTTCCTGAAGGATTTACCTTGCCGAAGAGAATGTCACCTATAGACTGACCGCCTCTTGCACCCGGATACCATGCCTGAAGGATGGCTGACGACTTATCGTTGAGAACGGAGAGATCCATGGCAGAACCGGCCATGACTACCGTGATAAAAGGCTTGCCTGATGCAATGACAGTGTCGATAAGCTTACGCTGCGTCTTGGGGAACAAGAGATCCGGCTTATCACCTGACTTATACATGTTACCCTCGTCGCCTTCCTCGCCCTCAAGGTTCTCGTTAAGGCCTATTACGAGAACGACAAGATCCGCTCTGGACATAACTGCCTTTGCCTCTGCGATCCTGTGATAGTCTCTGGAGAGAACGTCAGGCTTTGTAAGGCTGATATCGCATCCGTCGGAATAGAGGATCCTCGTATCGTCTCCTGCGGCGTTCCTGATGCCCTCTAAGGCCGTTATGTACTCGGAAGATGTTCCATAGTAGTTACCTATAAGGCACGCTCTGGAGTCGGCGTTAGGGCCGATTACGGCTATGACCTTATTCTTGCTCTTATCGATGGGAAGAATACCGTCGTTCTTGAGGAGAACTATGCTCTCGTCGGATGCTCTCCTTGCGACTGCGACATTCTCCTTCGTCTCGACATCAAGATAAGTAAGTCCGTCAAATTCGGTCTCGTCGAACATTCCGAGAATGTATCTCGTTGTAAAGAGCCTTACTGCTGCTGTCCTGATCTCTTCTTCAGTTACGAGCCCCTTATTATAGGCGCTCATGAGATGGATATATGTGCATCCGCAGTTAAGATCGCAACCCTTCTTAAGAGCGAGAGCGGCGCTTTCTTCCGCGTTCTTTGTTACCTTGTGACGCTCGTGGAAATCTCTTATGGCCCAGCAGTCGGAAACGATATGTCCCTTGAAACCCCACTGGTCGCGGATAACGTCCTTAAGATAAGAGTGGCCGCAGCAGGGCTCGCCGTTGGTCCTGTTATAAGCGCCCATTACAGACTCGACCTTAGCTTCTTTTACGCATGCTTCGAATGCGGGCATATATGTCTCGTAAAGATCCTTGTCCGAGCATATGGCATTGAATTCATGTCTTACGGCCTCAGGTCCCGAGTGGACAACGAAATGCTTTGCGCAGGCTGCGGTCTTCATGTATTCACCGTCGCCCTGAAGTCCTTCGATGAAGGGAACTGCTAGCTTTGAGATGAGTACGGGATCCTCACCGTATGTCTCCTGGCCTCTGCCCCACCTGGGGTCTCTGAAAAGGTTTACGTTAGGCGACCAGAATGTAAGTCCCTTATAGATGTCGCGGTCTCCGTTTGCCTTGTATTCATTATATTTCGCACGGCCTTCATTGCCGCAGATCTCGCCTACCTCACCCATGAGTTCGGCATCGAAAGTCGCACCCATTCCGATAGCCTGGGGAAAGCTCGTAGCCGTACCGGCTCTTGCCACTCCGTGAAGGGTCTCATTCCACCAGTTGTATTCGGGTATGCCGAGTCTTTCTATCGCAGGAGAATCATATCTCAGTTGCGAAGCAGCCTCTTCAACAGTCATTTTTGCGACTAATTCTTCAGCTCTCTTTATAGCTTTCTCTCTGTCCATGGCAAATATCTCCTGTCATTCTAGTTAGCTCAGTAACTATATAATAGATTGTTTTGGGTATCTGATATATCGACATCTTGCTGATTATTTTACAGATTTTGCTATTTTTGGTCGCATATAGGCTTGAAAATGACTAAATCGGCATTTAAAATTGTAGCATTGACATTTAAGGATGGGGATTTAATGCAATTTAACGACAATTCAGTACCCGGCAAATATCAACAGCCGATCGGCAGCTTTGCGGGAAGGATCGTAAGTAACGATGTTGAGGAAGTTGATTTTATTCCGGGATCCAATATGCGTATATGGTACAACAACCGTTCCGAGGACTATCCTGTCCACAGGCACAGTTGTCTTGAGATAACCATTCCGATAGAAAACTCTTATACATATATATTTGATGACAGAACGATCATCTTAAAAGAGAAAGAGATCTTATTTGTACCGCCTGACATGCTCCACAAGATATCGGGTACAACTAGGTCAGGTATCAGGTTCATCTATCTTTTTAATATCGATTTTCTTAAGGGATTCTTCGATTACGAAGAGTTTAAGAGAGTTCTCCGCGAGCCTCTCGTAATTACTCCTGAAACACATCCGGATGTATATAATCTCATTCTTGAGAGATTCATGGAGATAAATGATCTTTACTTCTTCTACTCTACTTCGGTAAAAGAGATATCGATCTTTTCAAAGCTCATGGATGTATTCGGAATGCTCATGAGAAAGGACTATTCCGACAGCCTTGTCGTTCCTCAGAACGATAAGCAGCGCGAAGTCTATATCAAATTCAAGTCGCTCGCCGAATGGCTCGCGATGCACAGTGCAGAAAACGTATCAATGGATGAGGCCGCAACTCACGTCGGTTATTCAAAGTTCCATTTCGCACGTCTCTTCAAAGAGTATACCGGCATGACATTCAACGACTATCAGACGACGTTAAAACTCAAGGAAGTTGAAAGGATGCTTGCCGATACCGACCTTCAGATAAGCGATATCGCGTTATCTTGCGGATTCAACAACCTTACTTCGCTGAGCCGGTGCTTTAAGAAGCAGTACGGATGCTCTCCGTCCCAGTTCAGGAACAGGATAAGAAGATCCAAGAAGAAACAGTAATCTGAAAACCAGCTGTCTCATAAAGATGAAACGCTTCATCTGTGAGGCAGCTTTTATTATGTCTTTTCTCACGATATATAGATCCAGACGTTTCAGTCTTCCCCGACTCAGACAGAAAAATCACGGCATAAAAAAACTGCGTCCTTGGGGAGGCAAATGACCAAGGACGCAGTATATTGTTTTAATCTGTCTCAGCCTTAGCTGAGTGCCGTCACATGTGCGGGATAAGTCTTATGACTTGACACCGCCCAATGCAACACCTTCGACGATGAATCTCGACAGGAAAGCGTATACGACGATAAGCGGAAGGACTGTAACGAGGAGTCCTAAGTAGATAGCACCGTACTCTCTTCTGTAGATATCACCATTGAGGAGCTTAACCATAACCGGGATCGTCTTCTTCTCAGTTTCCGTAAGGAGAATGAGAGGCATGAAGAGGTTGTTCCAGCTTGCAACATAACCGAAGATGGCCTGTGTTGCGATAGCGGGCTTCATGAGCGGAACAACGATCTGGTTAAAGATTCTGAACTCGCCTGCACCGTCGATTCTGGCAGACTGTACGATCTCCATTGAGAGGGAAGCCTGCAGATACTGTCTCATAAAGAATACGGTCATAGGTGATGCGATAGCAGGGATGATGAACAAGAAGAGCTTGTTGGAAAGTCCGAGCTTGTAAACGATCTGTACGAAACCGATTGTTGTAACAGTACCGGGAACCATCATGATACCGACGATCATGTTATTGAAAGCATCTCTCAGCTTCCACTCATAAGCGGAAATAGCATATGCGGTAAGCGAAGAGAAATATACGTTGAGGATCGTGCTGAGCGTGGAGATGATGAATGAATTCTTAAAACCTACGAGAGGGTGGAATTCCTTATTCGTGATCTCGTTCCAGTTCTTGGCGAGGTTCTGGAAAGGATGTGCAGAAACCATACCAAGCGTGCTCTGCTGAATCTCGAACGTGCTTCTGAATGAGTTCGTAAACATGATTACGAACGGGAAAAGCGTCATAATTGCGAAGATGACAGATACGATATAGATAACGACCTTAAGTCCTTTCTCGTTTTTCTTGATTGAAGATTCTTTAATTGCATTATCAGCCATATCTATTCACCTCACATACCTTTCTTTAAAGCCTTAAGCTCCTGTTTTCTGAGCTTCTTAAGCTTTGCTTCATCTTTGTCCCTGAGGACATAGAAGAGGATTGAAGAAAGAATAACGATGACTATGAACATGATAACGCTGGCAGCAGCAGCCTTGTTATAGAGATATCTGTTATCAAGACCCTGGCTGCGCACAAACATGTTCAGTGTCAAAACTGCACCGTTTGCTTTCTTTTCGCCTGCATAGAGCTGCGGAACGTCGAACATGTTGAGACCACCGATGAGTGATGTAACAAGTACGAACAGGAGGATCTGACGGATACAAGGGAGTGTGACCTTAAAGAATGTCTGAACTCTGTTTGCACCATCGATCTCAGCAGCTTCGAAGATCTCAGGGCTGATACCGATAACACCTGCAATGAGGTTAACCATCGTATAACCATACCACTGATAGAACTGAACGAAAGCAACGATCAATTTAAGAGCTGTAGCATTATTGTTGAAGTCGTAAGCTATAGCTATCTTCCAATCGTTAGGACTGGAAAGCATAAGGTCTTTCTTAACACCGAAAGCCTTTGCAAGACCGAGAATGATATCATTTACAGCACCCTTAGGATATCCGAACAAGACGTTGAACAGGATAGCGATCGTAGCTGCTGTGATGATGTTAGGCATATAGAAAAGGATCTTGAAGATACCCTGTCCCTTAACCTTTGATCTTCTGTCTGTGAACCAAGCCGTAAACAAAAGAGCGAAAGCCATCTGAGGGATAAAGTTGAGTGTCCAGATAAGAACCGTATTCTTAAATGCCTTTTGGAAATTACCGTTACCAAGAACTGCGACAAAGTTATCGAACAGCGGCTTAGGACCGCCGACTGCTTCCTCCGACATAATGAAATGCCAATTTGTATTGCCGGCACCGGTAAGATCCGTAAATCCGATCCAGAATGTGAAAAGGATAGGATAAAGTGTAAATGTCAAAAATGTGAGAATAAACGGAATCGAGAATAAATATCCGTATTTTGAGTAGTTAACAAGTTTTTTGTTTCTCATTACAGCCTCCCCCTAGTTTTAAAAAGCGGCAGGGTAAATATCTATCTACCCTGCCGCCAACAGCATTTAAAGACTAAACACTATTAGAATGCGAATGCATCCTTAACGTTGTCTGTGAACTGAGCGATAGCTGCATCTCTATCGATCTCGCCATTTGCATACTGAGTAGCTGCATCCTTGAAGTAGCCGTTGATAGACTCGTCATACTGAGTCATAGCCTTACCGGAAGCATTTGCGTTACCAGCGATGAATGCGGGGAAGATGTTCTGATCGCCGCAGAAAGGAAGCTTACCATCAGACTTAGCCATAACTACGCCAGATGCAACTGTATCCTTTGCGCCGTTGCCCATGAGGTCGTTAGCCCAGAGATACTGGAGACCTGTCTCGGATGTATCAAGAGTGATCCACTCGATGAGCTCTGCAACGCCTTCCTTCTGATCTGTGTCCTTGTTAGCAAGAACCCATGTGCCGCCCCAGAAGAAGCCTACCGGAGGAGCGCAAACTCTCCAGTCACCGTAAGAACCTTCACCAGCTGCTGTGCCGCCGCAGTTACCGATCATTACGTAGTTGATGAGCCAAGCAGGTCCGAAGAAGCAGAATACGTTAGAATCTGCCATATCTGCGTACCAAGCCTCAGACCAAGAACCTGTGTCATTGGAAAGACCTTCGTCCTTAAGCTTCTTAGCGATGTCAAGGTATGCTTCTCTCTCAGGAGCGATAACAACCTGGTCACCGTTGAGCCAAGCCTGTGTAGCAGACTTCTCACAAACGTTCCACATGTCATCAGCACCAGAAACTACAGCATAACCCTTTTCCTTGAGCTTAGCTGCTGCTTCCCAGTACTTATCCCAGTTACCAGAACCTGCGCCAACGATCTTCTCGATCTCAGCCGGATCATCAGTACCGAAGACATCCTTAGCGATGGATGCTCTGTAGATCATAGCACCACCAGTTGCCTGATAGCCAAGAGCTACAATCTCACCATTGCGGGAACCGATGTCGATTGTGTAAGGTGCAATCTCTGCTTCCTTTGTCTTAGTATCTACATCGATACCAAGATCCTTGTATGTAGCTGCATACTGGCACATATCACCCTGAGCATACTTGAGGATGAATGCAGCCTCTGCTGCGTACATATCAGGAGCGGAATCACCACCAGCTGCGAGAGCTGAGTCAATAGCTGTCTGATAAGCACCACCATCTGTAGCAACGATTGTGCACTTAACTGTGTACTTCTCGCCGAAAGAAGGGTTGAGCTCAATGTACTTAGCTACCATGTTAGGAATCTCGGCTGTGAATGACCAAAGATTGATAACTTCAGAACCTGTACCGTACTGAGGCATTGTCTCCTCTGTCTCACTTTCAGTAGGCTCTACGTCAGCGCTAGTCTCTACCTCGCCACCGTTTCCGTTGTCTGCAGTTGTCTGAACCGGAGCAGTAGTCTCTGTTGTTGTACAACCAGCTGCAAGAGCTGCGACCATTGCTACAGAAAGAACACTGGCAATAACCTTTTTCATAAAGTTTCCTCCTTAAAAATTATGTTCGGGACCTTTCGGTCCTTCTACATAGTAGATAATAGTCAAAAACGGGGTGCGTTTCTCCACATTTTTTGCTACGATTTGACTATAACTATACATTTTTTGCTTTTATTGAGTAAATTGTACAATTTTTGCTTTCGCAAAGGTTAAATTGCATAAATTCTAAAATTCTCTTTCGCATTTTCTACAAGGCTTTCCCGCCGTGTTTGTGCATAAGGCTAAAACTCATACAGAATCCGATCCTTATGACAGGATAAGCAAGATGAATTTTTATATGGTATTATTTCGTATATTTATTATATTGAGCAATTTGGAGATAGATATGGCTTCTTCTTTTTTCAGTCCCAAGAGCACCGGTACCAAATTACTGACCGCGATCTGCAACCTTATAATCGTTAATTTTTTGTTTTTAATAACATGTATACCGATCTTTACCATAGGTGCATCCATCACGGCACTCTACAGGATAACGATCGCAATACTTGCCGGCGACAATCCCGCCGTCTTAAGGGATTACTTCAAATCCTTCAGAGATAACTTTCTTAAGGCAACCGCGCTGGAGCTGCTCTATGTCGCACTTCTTGCATTCTTCGGTTTCGAGATCTATATGGTCAACACCATGATGGATCCGAAGTACTCATGGGCACAGTACCCTGCTTACTTCTTCGTGGCAGCGATCTTCGCTTCTGCCTGCTACGCCTTCCCTCTCCTGGCATGGTTTGAGGAAACGTTCAAGCAGATACTTAAGAATTCACTTCTTATTGCTCTTTCGAATATCCCGGTCACGATAATGTTCATCGTAATAACCGGAATACTTCTTTTCCTTACATATCAGTTTACCGTCATCATGATGAGCGGACTGATGTTCATCGGCATCGCCGTCATTGCCCTGTTCTATTCACTGTTCCTCAAGAGGATATTCGAGAAGTTCGGCGCCAATATCTCTTTCAAGGAAGAAGAGGAAAAGTAAGTCCTTATACAAAGACCGATCAGCAGACATGAAAAAGGAGCTGTCCCTTAAGCGGTAACCGCTATGAGACAGCTCCATGTTTTAAGTATAAATAACTTATCAGATCTTAGCTTTGATCTGGTTGTAGATTCCCTCTGCGTCAAGCTGGAATTCCTTCATGAGGGCGCCTGCCGGACCGCTCTTACCGAATCTGTCATAGACGCCGATCTTTGTAACCTTTACAGGATACTCTTCAGCAAGAACATCACATACTGCGCTGCCCATACCGCCGATAACGGAGTGCTCTTCAACTGTGAATACTCTGTTTGTCTTCTTGGCGAACTCAAGGATCGTATCCTTGTCGATGGGCTTGATAGTGTGGATGTTAACGACTGCAGCATTGATGCCGTCAGCCACGAGCTTCTCAGTTGCGCCAAGTGCCTCTGCAACGCAAACGCCGCAAGCGAAGATGACCATGTCTGTGCCGTCCTTGAGGACAACAGCCTTGCCTACTTCGAACTTGTAGTCGGGATTGTCGTTGATTACCGGTACTGCAGCTCTTCCGAATCTCATGTAGAAGGGGCCCTCTGTCTCAGCTGCTGCGAAGACTGCTGCCTTAGCTTCGATGTCGTCGGAAGGAACGATGACAGTCATTCCGGGGATCGTTCTCATAAGAGCGATATCCTCTAAGCACTGGTGGGAAGCTCCGTCCTCACCTACCGTGATGCCGGCATGTGTAGCGCCGATCTTAACATTGAGGTGGGGATAACCGATCGAGTTTCTAACCTGCTCAAAGTTTCTGCCTGCCGCAAACATAGCGAAAGAAGAAATGAACGGGATCTTGCCGCATGTGGAAAGACCGGCTGCGATGCCTGTCATGTTTGCTTCTGCAATTCCGCAGTCGATATGACGATCCGGGAATGCCTTCTTAAATGTGGAAGTCTTTGTTGCGCCTGCGAGGTCGGCATCAAGAACTACAACATTGGGGTTCTTCTGTCCGAGCTCTGCGAGTGCGTTACCATAGCTCTCACGTGTAGCGATTTTTACTATATCTCCCATGATCATACCTCTGCTTCATATTTTGCTAACTGCTCATCAAGCTCTTTCA
>Ga0247611_10006982_pt1 | contig 14345 bp, 15 predicted proteins | sample 177DNAGHGhighgp2_FD_192422 | JGI IMG/M metagenome (GOLD analysis project Ga0247611, IMG submission 192422) | Sheep rumen microbial communities from Palmerston North, Manawatu-Wanganui, New Zealand - 1770 DNA GHGhigh gp2 | ecosystem: Host-associated > Mammals > Digestive system > Stomach > Rumen...
AAGGGTAATGCAAATAAGACCGTGGCTTACAACAATAAGTACGAGGATTTTCATATATGAGTCTACAAATTTAGATAGTTTATCTATTTTCTTTTTCATATCATCCTCCTTATTTTAATTTTATGTAATTATTAGAAACCCATTCATCTCTTTTTCCTGATATGTTATACCAATTTGTGTTTTTATCTATTTCGTAAATATAAACATGATCACCACTAAATAAATAGTATAGTGTCTCACCAGTCTTTGGCTTTTTTCTAACACATAATGATCTTGCTGATACTTCTCCTTCATATAAAGCCATTCTTTCAGGATATAATTTTACTTTTTCTCCGTTTGATAAAACCATAACCGTGTGGTGGCCAACAGATACTAAAATATCACCAATTTGTAAATATTTATCTAAAGTTAAATACTTCTTATCTGTAAATCCTTCATATTCTCCTGTATCTACAAACATTTTTGTCATATTTCTTGTTGTAGGGGCATTTGTTTTATAGTTTAATTTATCTACTCCAGCAGAAATTGCACAAAATGTCATAAAAGATGAACAATCGACTGATAACGGTTTATTAATTTTTGATAAATTAAATCCGTTTTCCTTCATGTAAAAATATAATGAATTTCGATTTTTTTGATCGTATCCTACAAAATTATTTGATATAACATCTGCACAAATTTTAGCAGTTGATATCGCAAGTTCGTATCTTTTTGGACGAAGAAGGACGTCCCAGTTTTTATCATACCAGGATCTTTTGCAAACTTCACCGCCAGTTTGATCGCCTGGAGCACCACCACGAGTTCCACCTTTTTCATTTATCGATGCATGTCCAATTATTACGCTCATTAATATTTCTCCTTTTTATATTCCGTACAATTTTCCCCAGATGGAAAAAATGAACCTATGTTTTTACATGGAATTTTATTAATATATTTTTCGCATGTATAGCATTTCCCAATTGTAAAATTTTTACATGTTTTTAAATTATCTTCTAAACATCCATGTCTGTATTCACAAAATATACAAGATTTTTTCATTTTTCCTCCTAAAAAGATGGGGCAACGACAATGTAAAACAAAGCCGCCACCCCATAAAACGAAGAAAGGAGAACTTCGATGAAAGCTAATTTCAATAATTCTCTCCAACTATTTCCTTATACTGTTCTTTAGTAATAATGCCTTTTCTAACCGCTACACGAACAAGAGTTTTATTCCAAAGTCCTTTTTCATAATTACTCTTTATTGTCTCGTAGTTCATATTTATACCTCCTCGTCAGGCATAGCCATCATAACTTGCGCTTCAAGAGCTGCAGCTATTCTCTCATTTACATCTACTGCATTTGCAATTTCAGCCTTTTTTGCATCTTCGAACTGCTCAATCTTATCAAGGTGATCCTGCATAGATTCACATCCAGTAAAATCACATCCTTGCTGCTTATAAATATCAACAAAACTTGTATACTCTTGACAGAATGCGCCGTTAATCTTTCCTCCAGCAACAACAAGATAAATATCATCTAATCTTGCTACCGGATATTTATCCATCCACTGTTCTGCTGTAAATACCTGCCCTACAGGTACAATAACCGGTGATACTTTATCCCAAATTACATAACGTGCCATTTAATTTTCCTCCTTTTTATTCTACAGTGTATGCATCTACCACATCTAAATATACGCCATTATTATTATGTCCACCACTAAACAAAGCATAATTACCAACAGATGTTGCAACTAAGTTGATCCTTGCTGTTGATAACTCGGTAGCAATAGAACGAGTTAATGATGCGTCGTATACGTCTAGAGTATCCATAGGTGAACCACCAGATGATCCGCCACCAAATAATGCAAAATTTTTAACAGTAGTAGACGCCAAATTAGTTCTTGCTACTGATAACCCGGTAGCAATAGAACGAGTTAATGATGTATCATATGCGTCTAGCGTATCCACAGCCGAAGAACCAGGTCCCATTCCACCACCAAACAAAGCATAATTACCGACAGTTGTTGCACTTGGTTTATTTCTTGCTATTGATAATTCAGCAGGAGTGGAACGAGTTAATGATGTGTCATATGCATCTACTACTGAGACTGGACCACGTCCGCCCCCAAATAATGCATAATTTCCAACGGTTGTTGCAGATAAACTATCCCTTGCTTGTGATAAAGTGGTAGGAGTAGAACGGGTTAATGATGTATCATACGCAGTTACATCAGCCTCGACTACACTACCATTCTTAGTTCCTCCCCCAAATAATGCATAATTTCCAACGGTGGTTGCAGCTAATCTAGCTACTGCTGTACGTAGTGTCAGTGTAGGAGTAGAATGAGTTAATGATGAATTATATGCATCCACAGTCAATGCTGAATAGCTAGAAGCTGAATATCCACCACCAAATAATGCATAGTCACCAACAGTTGTTGCTGCTAAATTGTCCCTTGCTTTTGATAAAGCAGTAGGAGTAGAATGAGTTAATGACTTATCATATGCATCCACTTTCTTTGAATATGCATCGCCATTTTCGTGTCCACCACCAAATAACGCATAATTACCAATAGTTGTTGCGGCTAAATTACCTCTTGCTGTTGCTAAAGCAGTAGGATTAGTAACCTTTACTACCCCTGGCTCAGATGTAAAAAATAATCTTGCAACATTTCCTATACCAATGTATGCTTTTTTTATTTTTCTTGCCGTACCATTAATCCCGACATAGAGTTTTTTTATTTTTCTTGCCGCGCTATTAATGCCGACATATATACTCTTTGCCATATTTATACCTCATTCATATACTAAATATATACTGCCGCTTGCAAGTTGTGATGAACCTGGTGTAAGATCAGTTGTTGACGCCGTTATACTACCATTGGCATTAGGACCGTTAACGTAAATTGTTGATGCGGGCCTTGAATCACTAAGTCTTGTATCATTTCCCATTACTACTTGAGTAGTACTTGCATTACCGCTTTCAGGTACATCTTTAGTAGAAGCAGTACCAAGATTTGTAAGTCTTGTATCATTTCCCATTACTACTTGAGTGGAACTTGCATTACCACTTTCTGGTACATCTTTAGTAGAAGCAGTACCAAGATTTGCGGCAAACATGTCATAAGAATTATCTTCTATGTTTCCTCCATAATAATAACGAGTGACATCTGGTACCCTAACATTATACTCCACACTTCCTTCAGAAAAATCTATTACATTTGTCGTTTCATCAGAATATGTGGTTATGGCTGATCCTGAACTAACTGAATACAAATCTACTTTAGTTATGGTTTTATATGTTCCATTTTGATCATTTTGAAATATAACTCCTTCAGGTGGAGTACAAGTCTTATTTATACTACCACCGCTTGTAGTAAATCCAAGACTTTCAAAAGCAGAAACATTCGACAACATATTAGATATAAGAGTTAATGCAGTTATTTCTGAATTATCATCGGTTACTCTATAAATCGCATTCTTTACTCCAGATTGAGGAAGAGTTTCTACATCAATAATCCCTGCGTAGTCATTAACTGGAGTTGTTCCCTGTTCAGTAGTTGATCTAACAAATGATCTTAAAACCTGGTCCAAAGGAGTATCATTTTCATTATAAACAGCTTGAACTTTTGTTTTAGGATATAATTTATTCCCAACCTTATCAAACAAGGTTTTTATTTTTGCGCTCATTTTTTTCTCCTTTCTATTTTTGTTATTGGTTTGTAAGATAAATAGCGATTTAATTATTTATTTGTCTAAACTTCTTATTTTTCCACTTTTTATTTTTTGGTCTATGCTTTTTCCAATACTTTGTACCATTAATAAATCGTTGGCTATGCAATTAAAACACCCCTTTCTAGCGATTTAGTTTTCTATTAACAATCAACGCCTATCATCAATAACGCCCATCCAAACTGAATAGACGTACAAAAACATTGTAAGTTATCATTCCATCCTATATCAAAACTGATACCACAAAAACCGTCATTAACGCTCCATGATACAAAAAAGCGTCCTATATTAAAGCCAAAACCCATAATAACGTCCTCATATATTGATAGTGATTTAATAAATAGCGATTTAACTAACGTTATATATAAACAAGGGTAAGGATTTGTCCTGATATGATGGTCAGTAGTCACCTTACATGGTTTCTTTTACCACGGAGTAAAGGGAGCTACCCTATACTAGAAACCTGAACGTACGATCATGCGTCTACCTATTCCGCCACCTTGTTTATAATCATTTAACTGACGTTGTTATATATTGCGCTTAAATCATATTTTTCTGGCAAAGTTACTTCTGCGTCTATAAAAGTGTCACCATGCTGATTATCATGCGATACCAGCAATTCGACACACGATATACCTACCTTAAATTTTTCCGCTATTATTTCTCGTATGTCGGTTTTGGTGAGATTAACAACAATTGTTTGTTTCATTTTACCACCTCGCTTTCATGGTTCGCTTTGTTATGCCACGGAAGCGGGAGCGAAACCCCGTTTGTCATGTTGCAATCACTATCCGTGGCAATAAGTATTATAACATAAATCTAGCGATTTAACGTTCGTTTATATATAAACAAGGGTAAGGATTTGCACCTTACATGAGAGCCGCCGCTACCTCGTACACTTGCCCGTTCATGGATGAATGTCGCTCTCTACCCGACTAGCGTCTACCTATTCCACCACCTTGTTTATAAGTGTATTAGTTGATTATCAATAATAGAATATCGCCTTGCCGCTTGCCGTTGTTGCCGTGTAATCTGTCGCCGTATTACTTGAATATGCCGCAATATATGTTGTATTATTTAACATCGTAACGCAACCAACCGCAGGCAATGAATTATTCATTGACGCATTACCCATAATTATGCCGTTACTGATGATGTTTGTCATTTGATAGACCGCTTGCAAGCCTACAATTCGTAATGCTGACTTTGCACTGATTTTGGTTTTATCAATAGCCGCCCAAAGTCTAGCAAGCAATTGACCATATGTTTCCGTTCCGTTTGCGGTTACTTCAACAGAAGCGGTTAAGTCAGCTAAATCGCTATTTAGTGTACTAATTTTTGAAAAAGCATCAGCGCCAGTAACACTACTTGCAGATGAAGGATCGCCAAGATTTGTTTCTAGTTCTGCGACATCATCTGAAATATCTTCTATGACATTATCTAAAGTGTTATCATTTTCATCATAAACAGCAACGGTTTTAGTTTTTGGATATATAAAATCGTCGTTTTCATCAAGAAGTGTTCTTATTGTTGCTCCCATTTTTACTCCTTTCTTACACTATACACTTATTATACTGATTTCTAACATTATCCGTCAACAAATGCACGATCTTCAGATGTAAGTTCCTCAAATGACGGTGCTTGAGTTGTAATTTTTTCCATTGTTTCCATTTTTAATCCTCCTTTTTTAAACGAATTCGTTAAAAAAAATATAGAGATGATATGGGGGGTCCGAATTACGTAGTCCCATTCCGGGTTTCTACCACGGGCCAATCCATATCATCTCTATATTAGAAGGATTTTTTTGTGCGAAATTTAAATATAATTTAGGAATGTAAATAGTTTTAAATGGGAGCCCCGAAGGGCTCCATACAAACGACCGCGATGGTGCGCATTGTTGAAATGCGTCGCGGACTTGTCCAAAATTTATGTTTGTTAGGACGGTAAATAGCGATTTAACTGTCTAATTGAAATGATTGAACGCGCTGATAGTTTTCCAAAGTTGTATCATATACCGCATCAAGTAATTGGCTTATTTCCTTAAATTCTGCGGGGTTGTCCATATATCTTAAATATAATTGATGTTTTAATGCTTTTTTGTATGCCGGTAAGATATTAAACAGATTGTTGATTTCTTTTGTTGCGTCCTCAAAATACATTTTACTACCTCGCTTTCGTAGTTCGCTAAATGTTATGCCGCGGAAAAGGGTAGCGATTGCCCTTTTGTCGTGTCGCGAACACTATCCGCGGCAATAAGTATTATAACGCAATCCCGCACCGATAACTAGTCAATTATCGTCCATTAACATGTTGTATAATGCAAATGCTAATTCTGTTGGAATTATTGTTAAATCACAACCCTTGATAGAATAACGGTTTGTATCTATTGCTATTTTTAATGCTGTTGAAAGTGTTTCGTTTATATCAGTAATATCTTTCTGTTCCATATTTACCTCACTTTGAAAGATTAGCGATTTAACTGCGCTAGATACTAAAGGTACGGGATTAAGTTATATGGCTAATTTCTCGCACTCTGCCGTATATAATTTTTATAGAGCGGCTATTTTTGGCAATTTCAAAAACGTATCAAATGTGGCATTGTCACGGGCTTCTGCGTATGGTAGTAGCGGGGAAATTGATATCCTTGCGGATTCATACGCCTCAAAAATAAATGATACAGAAATACTTGTGTTATCATCATCTGGTTATGCCGCTGATGCGTTTGGGATATTTACACTTACTCTGTCGTAATAAGCCTTATGCCTTTACAAGTATTACATTCACGGTCATATCAAGACCTGACGCAGAATAGGTAGGATATATAACTAATCCAGATATAGCGGCGGTAAAATGTAATTGATACCACATACCCGCATTGGATATGGATTTTAATGTTGCACCCGCTACAACGTAACCGCTAGGAATGGTAACATCAAGTTCGTTCCAATAGAAATATGTTGTTGTGCCGTTTGAAACTGTAAAGTTAGTTTTTGAACCCTCAACAACTTTTATCATGTCAGATAAATCGCTATTTAGTGTATTAATTTTACTAAATGCATCAGCACCTGTAACACTACTTGCAGATGACGGACTACCAAGATTTGTTTCCAAATCACTAACAGAATCACCAATATCTGAAACAGCAGTATTTATATCATCAATCTCTTCTTTTACAAGTCCAACAGAAGGCGCGGTTGTAGTACTTGTAGAAAGAGATTGTGCAAGTTCCGATACATGAACTACTGGATCGGTTATAGCACTTGTTTCTTCTTCATCTGTAAGATATGCAATTGTTTCTTTATATCTATCAAAATCACCACTTCCAACACCAGGAATTGTATTATCAGTGTTTATTTGATAATTTGTTCCATCATATAATACAGAATATAATCCTGCAGGAAGGGTGTAATTTGTTGAAGATGATGCTTCCCCATCTATATAAATTGCCTTTGCTCCAGTATCATTTACATTAAGCGTAAGAGCAGAAGCAGAAGTATTCGAATTTGTAAAAAGAAGTGTAAACCTATTTCCCGATCTTAAAATATAATTATTTGAAGATGCAATCTTTGCTGCAACATTTCCTGCGGTTTTACATGCAATATCGCATACGGCTTCTAAATTAACCTCAGACGTTCCCTCTTCATCTCCAGAATATACGGCAGTATCATTAATTTTGTCAAACAAATCCTTATCGACAATTCTTGAATATCCGTTAGTTGTTTCATCTCCCGCATAGAAATTATACAAAGGAGCTTCTTTTAAATATATTGGAGATAAACCCGTAAAAGGCGTCAAACCCCAAGTTTCAGTATCATCATAAATAAAAGCAACTCCATTTACATTTGGATCTGGATCTATACCATATTGGACTACTCCAATAACTACATTAACTATCTTTTTATATGTATTATTAACATTATCCTTTTCATATATAACTTTATCATCTGGTACTAAATATATATCGCCAGATTGTGTTTTTTCATATTTAAATCCGTTATCTAAAAAATCTTGTTTGTACTCATTAAGAGTTTTTGTATTTGTATTATATGTTAATGTATATTCTATAAAATCGCTCTCTTCTAGACCACCAGGAGTCCTATAAATAGCATTTTTTGGACTCGCTGGAAGAGTATTAACATCTATAATTGCAGCTTCAGCAGAGCCGCCAGAGCCTATAACTTGTTCAAAAAACATTTTTAGTCCTCCTTTAATAGTGGTTTGAGGGGACCACGTTATGCAGCCCCCTCATTTTGGTTTTTAATTAAACACTAGGTACAGCCTTAATAACAACTTTAACGGTTGTTGCAGTTTCCTGAGCATCAAACGTAAGAATAAGAGTTCCTGCAGTCGAATCATCTGCCGATATCGGGTGTACATCCTTCTTATCTGTATAGATATTAATAACAGCAGTAGATGTAAGACCAGTATCGCTAAATGTCACGCTAGTTGCATTAGCTGCAAGGGTCTGAGTAAGGATAGTATCACGAAGTCCGCCCGTTGCACTATCAACATAACTCTTAATGACATTGTTCTGTACAGGATTTGTCGAAGAAGAACTAATTGCATCATCAACAACATAAGCCGATGCATCAAGCTTGTTATCAAGAGCGCTCTTAACAACCTTATTCTGAACAGGGTTCTCAGAAGTTGTATCAAGAGCACTATCTACGACATAATCAGATGCGGCAAGCTTGTTGGTTGACAGAGCAGCCAGAGCTCCTTCAACAGTAGATGCAGACTCAACAGCTGTTGCGAGGCTCTTTGTCTGATAAGGGCTAAGATCCACAAAGCCAGCAAGTACATCGTACTTATAAGAAGGCGATCCAGAACTTCCTATATCAACAATAGCTACATTGGTGCCAGCAGGATAAACATTGCCGGCGCCTTCCACGAAATCAGAAGTAGTCGTGAAGGAGTCCGTTACATTATAGACATATCCTTCATGAGCTTCATCATTTGTAGGAAGGTTGGCAAATGCAACCGATCCACCAGCCTTATAAGCTGAAGAGATCGCAGCAGCAACCTTATTATCTACTTCTGTCTGAGAATAGGTCTCAGTCTTAAGATAGTAGTTAGAAAGGCTCGATGCATCTGCCTTGAGGTCTAGTGCTGCCTTTACAACTTTATTCTGAACGGTATATTCAGAAGTTGACGACAATGCGCTATCGGGTTTCGGGATTACTGCGCTAGGATAAAACATTTTCTTTTTCCTCCTTTTTGTGTGCACACTATTGCTACTTTTATATTAATACCTTTGTGGTAAAAATATAACTAAAATGAATTGTAAACATAAACGTTATACCTTGTATTATAAACTCCACCAGTTGTGGCCACCCAAGAACCACCGGTATGAGAATTTAAAATAACATTATAAATGTTAGTAGTCGCACATCTTACGGTTAATCTTTTTCCAGCATGCGTATTATTTCTATATGATAATAGATCCATAAATAAATATGAACCTTTTTCTTGAAAATAAGAAGAACCATGCAAATATACTGTTGACGCCATATTTGGGCAATTACTAAACATTCCTTGTCCATTGAATATAATGTAATTTGGCAAATATATATGTATATCGCTATTAAACATATTACAATGTTCAAACATATTCATTGCTAATATAGACATTGGAGATGCTTGTGATCTTCCAGTTGTTCCGGTATTAAGATACATATTTACAATTTTATTAAATTTTTTACAATTATCAAACATATAATCAAACGAAGTAAATCTATTCATAACTTTAAACGACGGCATATTACAATCCATATTGTAACAATTTCGAAACATAACCGAATACATTTCAGAATATAAGTTTAAAGTTTGATAATTATTAATTGTAAATGCTTTATCAATATCACTAAACATACCATATGCATTATTAATTTTATATTGTGCGGAACCATTAAATATAAAATGATTATCGAAGTTTTTACAACCAGAAAACATTGCTGAAGCATTCAAAACACTTGGAGGTATATTAATATTTTTGTTTAAATTTGTACAATTCATAAACATTCCATAACAATTTGTAATTCTGGCTCTATTCATATCAATATTTACAAAATTTTTAAAATTTGTGCAATTTGAAAACATTAATGCAGCGTTTATACTAGCATATGAACTATGTGTAAAAAATATATTTACATCTTTGCTAAAATTTATACAATTATTAAACATATATGATAAACTATAAGCATTGGTAATATTTATAGTTGGCGAATTATATTGTTTACATTCACTAAACATCGAGCTATAATCTATAATTTCTCCAATAACTTCTACTTGAGCGTTAAAAGTTGTATCTTGATAGAACATATTTTGACCGTCAATAATATTTCTACCAACATAAACTTTAGATACACCATATGGTACCATTCTACCGACAGGATAACCTCCAAGATAACTTCTTCTATCTGGTTCTATTACAACGTTTTTTGTTCCATCGTTATAATACACAACATTATTCCAATCAATTGTAGCTCCTGTTGGAACCTGAACATTAACAGATGAAAAACCATCATACCCGTAACTCGATGCAAAATATTCTCCATTTGTAGTAAATGTTTGAGATCCAAGATTTGGTCCTGGAACTTGAACTGATACAGAGGAGAAACCAATATTTCCATCTGGAGGTGAATAAGTTCCATTTGATGTAAAAGTACCTGGGGTTGTTGCACAAGGGACTTGTACTGTAACTGGAGAATAACCAATAAATTCAGACGGAGGTGTATAAGTTCCATTTGATGTAAAGATTCCAGGCGTAGCATTTCCTCCTCCTGGTACTTGTACATTTACAGATGAAAAACCGACATTACCAGTTGTTGGAGAATATGTTCCATTTTGAGTAATAGATTTTGTTTCCATTTTTGGAGTAACAGTTACTTTATTCATGCCATATTTTCCAGAAGTTGGAGTAATAGTAGTTGAAGAAGAAGATTCCAAAGTAACTGATCTTTCTTCAAGTGGAAAAGATGGATTAATTGTTATTTTACTCATTCCTGCGTTACCAGGAGATGTCGTAACTATAGTTTGCGATGGAGACGTTAAAGTTACACTTTTCTCTTCAAGTTTTGGAGTAACAGTTACTTTACTCATTCCATACTTTCCAGAAGAAGGAGTAATAGGAGTTGAAGAAGAAGATTCCAAAGTAACTGCTTTTTCTTCAAGAGGAGGTTCTGGATTTATAGTAATTGATCCTATTCCGTCATATCCAGGAGATGGAGTATAGGTTGTTTGAGATGTAGTTGTTTCAGATCTTGTTTCAAGATTTGGCGGATCTTTAGGAACATTTACATTTACAACATCATACCCATCAAGATTATCATCAATTGCATTATAAGTTCCATTTTGTGTAATATCTTTTTCTCCAACCACACCACCGCCACCACCACTTGTAGGGACATTTACAATTACACGTTTAAGAGCTTCATAGCCACTATCTGGAAATACGTTTCCATTTTTTGTAACAGTTTTACTATCCTGCAATGGAATATTTACATTTACTTTTTTTATAGCAGTAAATCCAGGAGATGGTAATACTTCTCCATTTTCTGTTACTGATTTTGAATTTTCTAGAGGTATTTGTACATTGACTTTTGAATACCCATCTTTATTATCGGTAAGCATAGATTCATAAACACCATTTTCTGTAATTGGTGTTTCTTTTTCTCCGATGTTTACTTCATCAGAATATACATGTACATTTACTCTTGAAAAACCATCGAATCCTGCTGGAGGATCAAATACACCATTTTCTAAAATAGTTTCTTCTGTAAGACTTGACCCTCCGCCAGGAACATTTACATTTACAAGAGCATAACCATCAGCACCTTCATCCGATGCGTCATATGAACCATTTTCAGAAGCATTTAAATTTATAAGAACTGGCAATATCTTTCCGCCAGATTCTTCTTTTTTTACATTAACATCAACTCTAGAATATCCATCAGCATAATCATCAATTGCATCATAACGCCCATTCTGTTCTATTTCTTTTTCTTTTAATTTGGCATCAACATTTTGAGGAATTCTCATTATTGCATTAGCCATTTCAGGAGGTGAGTAGTCATCCTCACTTTTTAATTTGTATTTTATTGCTTCTTCTATATCTTCTATAATATCAGCAGCAATAAATCCTTCTGTTTCAGACATTTACTCACCTCCTTATATAGAATTTATAATTCTAATATTTACAGTACTATTAAATAATGAGCCATCAGAAAGCTCTTCCCAAGTAAGATAAGAACCAGTAAGAGACGACGTGGATATAGATTCCCATATCCCAGTCGTAGTATTTTTATTTGCAAAATATAATAAATTAGGACAATATATCTTTTGAAGTTTAGTGTATCTTCCAGTAGGTTTATAAAACATTTGAGCAACGTTTAAAGTGCCAGTTTGTTTTTCAATATGAACATCTGCATTCATGTCAAAACAATTCCAAAACATTCTTTCCAAATGCATTACTGTTTTTGGAAGAGTTATTGGTTTATTGTAATTTGTGCATTCTCTAAACATATCCTGGCAATTTTGAATTCTTTTTCCAAATATAACTGTAGGATTAAATGTATTTGTAGTACTATTTTTAAGACCCTGAAACATGGAATGTGTATCAGTAATACCATTTCCAAGATTTATAGTACCACGTAAATTATTGCAAAGTCTAAATATACCATTAGCATGAATTAATGTGTCTGGGAGATTAACATTGCCAGTAAAATTATAACATCCATCTAAGAAATTATTAGCATATAACACACCGTTTGGAAGAGTGATATCGCTATTTAAATTTCTGCAGTTTACATACATATATGACACATCAACGACAGTCCCTGGAATTTCTATCGGGGATATAAGATTATAACAATTACCAAACATTCTGTTACAATTTGTTATATGATCTCCTAATACAATATTCCCGTTAAATAATAATTTACCGTTCATGTATGAAATTTGGTTATAGTTATATGTATATAAATATATGGTTTTATCATAATTTGCTGTTATACTAATTTTTGGATTCATTATACTATTTGGTATTGTTAAATTTTTATTAAAAACTGCAGAAGAGAAACCAAATATTTGATCTGCAAATTTTACACCATTTTCAATTATAAGATTACCATTAAAATTCGATAAACCTTGTAATGTATAATAACAATTATATACATTTCTAGATATTGTTATATCGGATTGCATGTTGGTACATCCGTTAAACATGCTTTGGCTATTTTGGGCTTTTACTATTATTGGCCGATTAAATCTATTGCAATTATAAAACATATAAGAAGAATCAATGACTGTGTCTGGTATATCAATATCTCTATTAAAATGATAACAATTATCAAACATATGCGACGTATTTTTTACATCATCCCCAAATATAATATTTCCGTTAAAATTAGCTATAACTCCTTCATGATCAAAGACATTTCTATATCCATAACTAGTACTCCCGCCAAACATAAAATGTTGTCTATTTCCTGTTTGTTTAAAACAATTACTATAATCTTTAATTTTGTTTCCAAAGAAAATATTTGAAGTGAAATTATTCATTCCTATAAAAGCATTATCAATATTTAAAACATTATCACTAAAATAAATATCATGGTCGTACGAACAACATCCGTAAAACATGTATGAGGCATCAATAATGCTATCACTAAGTTCAACCTTTTCGTTTAAAAGCCGTTGATTTGAAAACATATGACTAGCATTTATTACATTTTTACCTATTTTTACTGGAGAATTAAATTTTCCATATGGGCCAACATTCATATAATGATGCTGAAACCCGTTAGGGAAAGTTGTAAGATATTCATACATATATTTATTAGAAACTATTTGATATCTAGATGTATGTTGAATTATATAAGCCGAACTTATTAGACTTCCATCTATGTCCCTTAGGCTAGTATCAAATGCTCTTGCTTCTGCCAAATATTCATAAAATAACGATGACGAAAAACCCAAATTATAACCCATACCAAACATGTTTGAGCAATCTTTGGTATAATCTCCTATGTTAAAATTGTATTTTTGCCCATCAAAATAAAAACAATTATAAAACATTCCAGATGCGTTAACAATGTTATTTCCTAAAATAACTTTCTTGTTATTTAAGCCATCTTTTACACAATAAAACATGTTACTAGCATCAACAACACTATCTGGAATAATTACTGAACAATTAACGTTTGTCCCATAAAATATTTCATGGCAATTTTTTACACCATTACTTATTTTAACAATTTTATCCGATAATATATTTGTTACAATAGCTTCTTTGTCTGAATAATTATGCCGAGGACCTTCGTGAGGCTCTCTATTTGTTACTCTTCCTGTAGACCAGTTTCTCTCATAAAGAGCATATGTATCATACCATTCTGATACCCCGCTAGAATCAAGTACATTACTTTTAAACATACATGAAGCGTCTTTTACAGATTCTGGTATAACAATACTTTTGTCAAAATTTGAATGCATAAACATACTTGACGTATTTTTTACATTATTAGATAATGTAACTTTTTTATCAAATTTTGTACAATTATAAAACATATACGAAACATCTTTAACTTTTTCTGGAATGGTAATATCCTCAAAGTCGTAGTTTGTACAATCC
>Ga0247611_10006984_pt1 | contig 14343 bp, 11 predicted proteins | sample 177DNAGHGhighgp2_FD_192422 | JGI IMG/M metagenome (GOLD analysis project Ga0247611, IMG submission 192422) | Sheep rumen microbial communities from Palmerston North, Manawatu-Wanganui, New Zealand - 1770 DNA GHGhigh gp2 | ecosystem: Host-associated > Mammals > Digestive system > Stomach > Rumen...
AGGTGCGTAGTGTCTGTATCTCCAGATTGATGGGGAAGGTCTTGATGGTGTCGATGAAGGTGCGGTCGTTCTGGACAGAGGTGACACCTATCGATGTGCGGTCAGAGGCCGTGAAGCTACTGATCTTATTATCCGACATCAGCCATTTGGTGATGTTGATCAGCTGGTCTTTGGTCTTCGGATTACGGCCGATGACATCAAACTTGTAGACAATGGGGTCTGCTGTCGACTGTTTCAGCGAGATGGCGATACGGTCCTCGGGTTTAGCCAGATGCGACTGCACATATTCCCGCATAAAGAGGCTTTTCTGACCGTATTGCTCCAAGTAGATGGCGGAATGATTCACTTCCTCGCCACTGAACGACTTGAAGCCTTGTGGTGTGCTGGTGAAGCGGGTGACGGCAAGCATCATGCGCCCTAAGAGAGAATCGGGCACTTCGAGATACCAGTCGTCCTTGATATGACGCACGGTGAAGAGACCATACCTCACGCTACCCTTTTCTTTCACAATCTTGTGATAGGGGTCGGTGTGATCGGTAACCGTCGTATCCTCACAACAACTGTTCTTCTTCGGTTTCACAGCAGTGGAGTCGCAATGGGTATGCGTGCTATCGCACACGACCGGCTTTGTCTGTGTGGTGTCGGCGGGGTTAGTAACTGCAAAAGTCGCCTGCTGTCCCATCAGGAACAGCATGGCGACTATGAAATTCTTTTTGGTTTTGTTGATAAACTTTGCTTCCATAGGTGCAAAGATACAACAAAAACCGATTACTATATTGTTTTTACCTTTTTATTTATGTTTATTTCACAACGTACTTCTTTCCGTTGGCAACATAAACACCCTTGCGGAGGGCATTGGACTTGCTGATAGAACGGCCGTCGAGGGTAAATACCCGACCTTCGTTGCGGTCCTCATTCTTTATTTCCGAAATGCCTGCAGTACCATCAGACACCAAACGGATGTCGATCTTCACGAAATGGGCACTGAAATAAGGATAATTGAACAGGATGTTCTTTTCGTCACCTTCCCAAATATTCATCTCATACTGACTGATTTTGGGTGAATTTGGTGTCCAGAACTTCAGTGTCTGTGTAAAAGTGGTGTTATCGTAAACGTATTCATGCGTTTCCTCATACTCACTGCCTACCAGGAAGTTGGACGAGCGGTAGTTGTAGAACACCATTTTTCCGAACTTGTAGCCCTGAGGCGCCTCGAAGCGCATGGTGGTGCCGGGAACGGTGTAGAGCACAATCATCTTCTCGGTGGTAACACCCAGCGATGCTGCTTCTGCACCAGATTCGATACTACCCAATACCGATACTCTTTCAGACTCATCGAGGTCGACGGCATAGAGCGTGACCTTGATTTTCTCTGATGAGCCTTCGCTGATGGGCCATGAGAAGTCTTTGTTTTCGAGGATGGCGCCTGGAGTGTCCCAGTCTTTAAGGTCTGGGCTCCAGCCTTTGGTAACCTCTGTGACGGGGTAGTTCCATGGGTTCTGGGTGAAGTCCATCATCACATACGTGGTGTCGTTCTGCTCTTGGGCGAACGATGTCATTGCCATCATGGCGAGACATAATGTAGCGTAAAATTTTCTCATATCAAATTTGTTTAATTCGTCGATAAAAATACTATTCATCCGTGTTTAATGTCAGATTCGGATTCTTGTCACTGGCGGAGTGGGGGAATGGGATGATATAGAGGCGGGAGTCTGGCCTCAGGGTATAAGTCTGCGTGGGACGTGTCTCACTGGCATTCACCACCGGATAGTCGCGGGTAATGGTCTTGGCATATTCCGGTTCCAGATTGAAACGCTTCAGATCGAAGAAACGGTTGAAACCGAAGAGCAGTTCCTTGCGGCGCTCAGCGATGATGGTCTTTATCATCTCTACCTGAGAGGCGGGGGTTGTTATGGCTGTTTCACTGCCACTGAGTCGCTTGGCCCTCAGTTGATTGATGTAATTGGTAGCCTCTGAAAGATGGTTCAGACGGGCGTTAGCCTCCGCCAGAATCAGATAGACCTCAGCCGTGCGCAGTCCCACCGACATATAGGTGAAACGGTTGGTGGTGGTGGCAGGTGTCCAGATGGCACCTCCGGAGTCGTAGTCAAACCAGTTGGTGATGCTCGTACCCGTATCGCGTAGGAAGAGGCTGTAGCGCAAATCGTTAGGCTCGAACAAGGCCTTCAGTTCCGGGCTGATCAGACCATAATAATAGAGTGCAGCCTGTTCGGTGGTCCAGCCGCTACCCATCCAGTGATAACTCAGCACCTCAGGATTGTTTTCGTGGGAATAGTTGGTATAACGTGCCACGCCTCCTGCATCCTTGATGACATTGTAATCGACAAGCACAGGGTTCAGCTTGAGGGCTGTCTCTGCAGCAGTCTTGGCCTTTTCCCAATCACGGTGGAACAGATAGACCTTTGCCAGCAAGGCATAGCCGAACGCACGGTTAGGATGGTAGATATTCACGGGCTTCTCCTTTAACAGGTCCACCGACTCCTCCAGATCCTTGATGATAAAGTCATAGACTTGGGCAACGGTTGCTTTGGCAGGTGTTTCCTCTAATGTGTAGTGATCCATGATAGCCACACCGCCATCCTGTGCTGCAGTAGCAGGGTCGTAAGCCCTGGCGTAGGTATTCACCGCGAGGAAGTGGTCGAAGGCACGGAAGGTGCGGGCCTCGGCCTTCGCCAGAGCCTTCATATCTGCAGCCCCATGCGTATCATCGATATTGTCGATGACCAGATTCGAGCGCATGATGTAGGCATACATATTCTCATAGAGGTTGTTGTCTGCCAGGATAGTGCGGTCGGCTTTCTCGTTGAAGGTGTAGTTGATGCCGTGGTACGACAGGTTCTCGTAGCCGAGGATGTTTGACTCCTTGGCCCAGGCATCATCAGTGAGATGCCAGAAAACCGCAGGGTTATAGCATCGCATCGGATTGACAATCAGCTCATAATACTGACTGGTGGAATCGACGGTGATGGCCCCTTTGGGAGTGATGTCGATATAGCTGTCGCAGCTTGAGAGGAGGGAAGGAGAGAAGGCGAGAGGGAGTAAGTAGAATACCCCTGCCATCCACGATGCTCTGCTCTTATTGTTTATCTTGGAAATCATAACTCTTAATTCTTAACTCTTAACTCTTAATTATAGTGTAGTCGATAGTCCGATGCTGAAAGTCTTAGGCTGCAGCACAGTGCGTGTGGCGGAATTGAGCGAATACGACTCAGGATCGATGTCGTGTCCTGCTGCCGACCAATAGAAGAGGTTGTTTACCTGAAGCGTCAGCCGTGTCTGCCCGATACCCAGTTTCTTGGTGATGTCGTCAGGCAGATGATAGGCCAGATTGATGGAGCGCATCTTGATATAGTCTGCACTCTTCACCTGCTGGTCGCAGTAGCGCCACCATTCCGAGAAAGTCGATGCATACTGCTGTGTCTCTGTCGACATCTCATAGAAATGTTTCACAGTATGGTCGTTCACGTGTTCATCGGTCATCTGATAGCTGTTCATATCGGTGACATCGAGGCGCAGCTTGTTACCGCCTGAGAAGATGAATAGCGTATTCAGCTCCAGTTCCTTCCACCGGAGGTTCAGTGAGAGCGAACCATTGTAAATCGGGGTCAGACTACCCATGTTCACCAGTGCATCTGTTCCCTTCAGTGTCGAGGATACCGTCACCTCTGTGGGCTCACCGTTGGCATCGAATTTCGCCATCTCATTACCGTCGGCATCGAGAATGACGGGATAGCCGTTCACTACGCGACTCAGACGATAGGCCCAGAGGGTGTTATAGCCCGTGCCCTCGATGAAGAAATTTGCGGGAGCGGTGATGAAGCTCGAAGCGATGTCGGTAGAGGCATGATCCACGCGCAGCATCTTGTTTTTGTTCCAGGCGATGTTCAGACCAGCAGAGAAGTTCCAGTCTTTCGAACGGATGATATTGGCATTCACCACGAACTCGATACCCTGATTGCGCATCTTACCGTTATTGATCACGCGATTGCTGGTGCCAAGTGTCGAATCCAGATATTTGCGCACCAGCAGGTCATCACCCACGCGGTTGTAGAATTCCAGCGATCCGCTCAGCAGATTGTTAAACAAGCGGTAATCGATACCGATGTTAAAGGTCGACGTCTTCTCCCAGCGCAGTTTGGGGTTGGGCAGGTTGTCGTCGGAATAGCGCAGATACTGTGTGTTTGTGGGGTCGTTGCCCTCGATACGGTAGCGGGCCACGAAATAGGTGGTGGAACTCTGGTCGACATTACCATTCACACCGTATGTGAGGCGCAACTTCAGGAAGTCGAGCCAGGAGATGCCCTTCATGAAATTTTCCTCAGTGATATTCCATCCGGCACCGATAGACCACAGGGGATGGTGCTGGTTCTTCGTATCGAGTCCGAAGAGGTCGGCCTCGTCCCAGCGGATACTACCTGTTAGGTTATAGCGGTAGCGGTAGTTATACCCCACATTGGCATAGAACGAAGCATAGCGATGGAAGGTTTCCGATTTACTCGTGGGCAGGCCCGAATAGCGCTGTGTGTTATTATACACCAGACTTTCCCACCCTGAAGAATAGAGTGAATTCCAGTCCATACGCACAGAGGTCAGTGCCTGGTCGTTATAGCCGTACATCAGCTGTTCGATGCTCTGTGGCGTGCGGTTCTCACGCAACTCGAAACCCATGATGGCATTGATATTGTGCTTGGAATCGAGGAAACTCTGTTCGTAGTTCAGCTGGTTGCGGAAAGTATAGCGCCGCGAGTTGTTGGTCTGCTGCCTGTAGCGTCCGCCATCAGCCAGCAGGCACGCTCCGCTCTGATCGATGAAGGCATTGTGCGTCATGCGCATCTGATAGGTCGAGGCATCATCGTAGACCTCACTACGATTCTGTGCCCATTCGTATTGGAACATGACAGTGTACTTGAAGAACTTCAGGAACTTGGCCTCGAGATTTATAAACGGACGCAAGCGGACGTTGCGGCTCTTGGTAAGGCTCTCGTCGAGCGACTCCAGCACATTAAACCTGAAAGGCATCAGTTCCTCGCACCCCGTGGCTTCTGCCGCACGGATCTGTGAGAGATTGGTGGAACTGCCGGCATAGCCCCCCACATTCACATAAGGACTGTATACGAGGTTACCCTGCTCGTCTATGATACGGGCATAGCGCTCCTGCATGGTATAGTTCACATACGAATTGTCAGGCTTGGTGCTGTTGGTGAATCTTCCGTCGACACCCAGTTTTGCAGTGAGCCACTTTGAGAGTTTGAAACTGCTCTTCACATAAAGCGAGAAGGCATCGTTCTGATCGTTCTTGATACGGTTCTTGTCGTGCTCATAGTTGAACGAGGCGAAATGACTCGACTGTTTGCTGCTCTGCGAAAGCGAGATGTTATAGCGCTGGGTGACGGCTGTGCGCCAGACTTGGTCGCGGTATTGCTCGTAGAAGTCGTTCTTCCGCCATTGGCTCAGCGTCTGATCCACTTCCGATGGTGTGATACGTCCTTCTGCCTGATCGCGATAGAGTTGGTAGAGTGGGGAATAGTAATTGGCATTATAAGTATCGAAGAGTGTCCTCACGCTACCACTGTTTTTGACGCGGGCATTGTAGACGGCCGTCTCGTAGTCGATGATATCCGAGGTAGAGGCATAGTGCATCCCGTCGAAGTTGGGTTTCGTCGAGATATACCAGTCGGCATTCACGTTCACCTTTACCTTCTCGCCCTTACCCTGTTTGGTGGTCACGACGATCACACCATTCGCAGCCAGTGCACCATAGATAGAGGCAGCGGCAGCATCCTTCAGCACTGTCACCGACTCCACGTCGTAGGGGTTGATCTCGTCGAGGGTCATATTGGTAGCCATATCATCAACGACAATCAGCGGTTGGGTGCCTACACTCGAGGAGAAGGTGCCCACACCGCGCAGGATGGGCTTGTTTTCCCCGGTATTGGGATTCACCTCCATGCGCAATCCTGCCACCTGTCCTTCGAGGGCGGAGAGCACATCCTTGTGCATCACGCGGTTCAGTTTGGTGGAGTCCACATGTCCGAAGGCGGCTGTAGAACGCTCGCGGCTCAGTTTCTGGTAACCCGTGGAGATGACCACCGTCTCGGCCAACTGTGTGGTCTGTTCGTTCATCCTCACATTCACGGTCGTCTGCCCTTTCTTCACGGAAGCCTGATAGGGCTCCATGCCGATAAAGCGGAACTGCAGCACGGCGCCTTCCTCTGCCACAATCGAATAATTACCGTTCAGATCGGTCACTGCATGGTGATGACCGTTCTTAACGGAAATGGTCACGCCGTACATGGGGTCTCCCTTGGAGTCAGTGACGGTTCCTTTCACTGTTGTCTGTGCAATGGCACCTATAGAAAACATAAGGAAAAGCACACTGAAAAGAAGCTTTTTTGATATCATAAAATTACATAGTTTGGGCACAAAATTACAATTTTTTTTAGACATAAGTACACAAAAGCTTATTTTTTTTGTTTCTTTTGTTCAATTGTCTAAAAAAATATGTATCTTTGCCGCCAGTATTTATCATTATATTAACTAAAAAAGAAGAAAAATGAAGAATTTATCCTATTTCGGTATTATGTTGTTTTGTGTAACGATGGCCTGTTCCTGTGCCAGTGATGATAAAGCCATTACTGAGCCTTACACCACCGTGACACTTGATGGTTACAAATACAAGACAGACTTGGTAGCCACCTTCAAGGGACAGGTGGGCGAAGAGGTGACCCTCGGACTGGGTGTCTATGATCCTTTCGACATCTATGGTGTTGATTTTGGCGATGGCATCATCGTGGCCGACTCTGTCTGTGGTGAGAATGGTGGTCTGAAAGGCGAAGATGGTCTTACCAAACCAGGCACAACCCATACTTCCGCTACTACGTTTAAGGGAACCATCGCTGGCGACGGTGTCGTCAAGGTGTATGGTAAGAGTGATATCTGGTATCTCACCATCAGCGGCAATCTCATGCCGACAGCCTTCGATCAGCCCAAGTTGGCCAATGTCGTTCAGGTCAACATCTCAGGTGCTGAAGTTGATGAGGTTGTATTGCCCGCTCTTCCCAGCCTGAAACAATTGAGTCTCAACAACAGCCCGGTGAAGAAGGTCGATGTTTCGCAGGTGCCCACACTGACTTCGCTTACCATCAACAACATGCTGGCAGCAGGACAGTTGGAAAGCATCGATGTCAGCAACAATACTGAGCTGACCTATCTGTCGCTTCAGGGTAATGCCACTGCTAACGGTGCACTGGCCAGCCTCGACATCTCCAAGAACACCAAGCTCGAGGGTCTTTACGTTCAGTACAATAAGATTAAAGAGATCAAGTTGGCTGCTGCTTACGACAAGCTGGGAACCTTCAATGCCAGCTATAACGAGCTTGAAGCCGTCAATCCCGCTGCTATGCCTGCAGTGAAGTGGTTTGATGTCAGAAACAATAAGATCAAGGGCGATCTCGTGATCCCCTCTGAGAAGCTCACCAATGTCTATGTCAACAACAACGAGCTGACCAGTGTTAAGGTGCCCAACGTCACCAAGCAGTTCTATTTCGACAACAACAAGATGACGCTTGCCACTCTGCCCGCTCTGCCCGAAGGCATGAACACCACATCCAAGAAGAAGCAGTTCCATTATCAGCCTCAGGCCGATATGGAGGTGGCTCCCGAAGGTTCTGTTCTCGACCTCTCCGCTCAGGCTTCTGCCAAGGGTATCGAGGCTGAGGCTCAGGCCACAGTCTTCACCATCACCGCAGGCAACGCCGCATTGGTAGAAGGTAAGGATTACACCGTGAAGGATGGTAAGATCACTTTCTTAACCGACCAGAAAGAGGCTGTTGTGAAGATGACCAATGCCGGTTATCCCGACCTGAATCTCTGCACCAAGCCTTTCAATGTGAAGGGCACAGGCGAGGCCCCTTCTGAGGGCACTGTTATCTTCTCGTTCTTCGAGGGTGCATTTACTGGCGGTACAGTCGTTGGCAATGGTGCCGACGAGGGTAAGGTGTCCAAGGAGATCACCGTCAGCAGCAAGAAGGCCAATATCGAGACCGACAATATCACCATCACGCTCGACGAGGCCCTGAAGGAGGGCGACGTCATCAAGATGACGGGCTACCGCAAGAAGGATACCGATGCCAATGGCAATCTCTATATCCTCTTCGAGACCGGTGAGGTGATCGACGAAGGCAGCGAGGTGAAATGGAATAATGTTCATGAGAACGTTGGTCAGCAGCCCAATACCAACAGCTACGATGTCAACGACAAGGCAGCTGGTAGCAAGTCCATCAAGCTGGCCCGTTCGAAGAGTGGCACCAACGTCTTCATCCAGAAGATCGAGATCATCCGCAAGTAATCTGAATTGCGAACCATAAAATTTGTTTTCGTATGAGTGTAATACTAGTTATTATCGCCCTCGTGGTGATTGTCGGAGGCTATTTCATCTCCACGCAGCGTTCGTTGGTCAATCTCGACGAATTGTGTAAGAATGCCCTGAGCCAGATCGAGGTTCAGCTCAACTCTCGTTTCGATGCTGTCATTGCCCTCGCCAAGACGGCAGCACAGTATGCCAAGCACGAGTCGGAGACCATCATCCAGGCTGTACAGGCCCGTGGTGGTAATCTGGGTAATGGCAATCTGCCTGCTACGCCTGAGAGCATCAATCAGCAGACCGATCTTCTCGGACAGATGATGGGTCGTCTGAACGTGGTCTTCGAGCGCTATCCCGAACTGAAGGCCAGCGACCTCTACCGTGAGGCGCAGGAGGGTATGAAACAGTATGAAGAGAATGTACGCATGTCGCGTATGATCTACAACGACACTGCTACGAAGATGAACCGTATGGTGCGCCAGTGGCCATCGTCCATCGTGGCCTCTATGCTTCATTTCGATCAGAAGGATTATCTCAAGGTCGACAGCGAGGAAAAGAAACAATATCCCAACCTCGATGAAGCATTTAAGAAGTAAAATCATCTTGTTGCTGGTGCTTGCATCAGCAACAAGTCTTTTTGCCCGTCCCCAACTTCATCGTCTCGACATCCGTGTGGTGCTGAGCCATAACGGCGATGCCCGCATCACCGAGACGCGCCAGATGAGCATCGACTCCGAGGGCACAGAGTGCTACATCGGCAAGGGCCTCCCCGATGGCTGCGAGGTGCGCGATCTCAGGGTGACCGACGAGACAGGGCGTGAGTTCGAGGATGTCGGCAGCTGGGACATCGACCGTTCCCGCAGCTGGAAGGAGGGCAAGTGCGGCATCGTCGCCAAGCATGGCGGCTGTGAGATCTGCTGGGGCCTCGGAGAGAGCGGTGAGCGTACCTATGTCACCAGCTATACCCTCACCGGCCTCGTCTGTTCCCATCCCGATGCCGATGCCATCCGTCACGTCTTCCTCGATGCCGACGTCTCTCCCAAGCCCGATGAGTGTCGCCTTACCATCGAGGCCGAGGAGGATTCCCTTCGTTTCACCGAGGAGAACAGCGGCATCTGGGGCTTCCGTTTCGGTGGCGAGCTCGGCTTTGCCGACGGAACGATGGTGGCCTATAACACCGAGCCGTTCGGCCAAAACGGTGCCCTCTATATCATGTGCCGTTTCAACAAGGGTCTGTTCGAACCTTGGTATCAGGTAGACGAGACTTTCGAGACCAAGAAGAACGAGGCCTTCGAGGGCAGCGACTATGTGGGCGGATACGGCGACGATGAGATGACAGGTGAGGACATCTTTGCACTGATCATGCTGGCGTTGGGCTTCTTTGTCCTACCCGTCGTGGGCGGCATCTGGTATTTCATATATGTATGGCGCGCGCGCAAGAAGGTCAACAAGGATCTGCTCTGGTATCGCGACATCCCCTTGAAGGGCAATCTCCAGCAGGCCAACGACATGATCAATGCCTATCGTTATTTCGGCACCGATTACAACAACCTGCTCTCCGCCTGTGTCCTCAAGCTCATCAACATGGGAGCCATCTCCATCGAGTCGCGTCTCAACAGCAAGGGCAAGACCGAGCAGAACTTCGTCATGCACGAGCTGCCCAATGCCGCCGACCAGCCCCTGTTGCTGCGTAAGATCCATAACATATTCAAGGATGCCGCTGGATCCGATACCATTCTCGAGCCCCGCGAGCTGAAGAGCTTCATGCGGAGCAGCAGGAACGAGAGCATCACCGACTCATTCATCAACACCCTCCATACCAAGACGGGCATCACCCACTATAAGGACCGTCTCGACGAGGTGCGCCAGGTGTTCGGCCTGAAGAAGTTCCTCAAGGAGTTCTCGTTGCTCGACGAACGGCATGTCAACGAGGTCGCCCTGTGGAAGGACTATATGATCTTCGCTACCCTCTTCGGCATCGCCGATCAGGTCATCAAGGATATGAAGAAGATCAATCCTGAGTATTTCAATATGGATCAGGTGGCCAGTCAGATGGCCGACAACATGACGTTGCCGATGATCCGTTCCACCCTTCTCAACAGCACGTCGCGTGCCGTTGCCAACAAGGCTGCGCGCGAGGCTCGTGCCTCAGGGCGTGGTGGCCATTCCTCCTGGGGTGGCGGCGGAGGCGGCTTCTCCGGAGGCGGCTTCGGAGGCGGCGTCAGATGATATGACAAGCATCACAAGCATATCAAGATGAAAAAGACCTTAAGTATCGCAGGAGCCGTGCTCTTGGTGGCCCTGATAGCCGGTGGCATCTATCTCAACCGTCTGATGCCTATCATCACGGGCTATGCCGCCAAGAACCTGGCTTCGGCGGTATTCGTCTCCGGCCGTGATGCGAAGGAGGTGGAGGCCCTCGACCTGAACTTCTCCGTGATCCGCTTTACAAACGCAACCTCCGCTACGGCGCCTTCTTCTGGCTGAACCGGTGCGGCAAGTATCCTGAACTACCCCGCGATATGTACTGGTGCGACGGCCACGACGGCCAGTGCATCTTCATCATCCCTTCCTGTCAGCTGGTCGTCGTCATCCTGAGCTACTCGCCCAAACCTGATCATGTGATCGACTTCAATGCGCTCCTGAAGGATATCATCAGCGCGACAAAAGAATAGAGGCGTATTTTTTCGTCTGATTATTTGGCGGTTTCAGAGAAATTGCCTATCTTTGCGGCGTGAAACCAATAAATAGAATGCTATGGAACAATTATTGCATTATGTGTGGAAGCATCGTCTGTTCCCTTTGAAGGAACTGGAGACGACCGACGGTAAGCGTGTCGAAGTGATTGATCCTGGCCTGCATAACAGGAATGCAGGGCCTGATTTCTTTAATGCAAAGGTGACGATTGACCGTACCTTGTGGGTGGGTAATATAGAGATTCACGACAAGGCCAGCGACTGGTACCGGCATCATCACGATAGCGACGCGCGGTATAATAATGTGATGCTTCACGTGGTGGGCGAGGTGGATACCGATGTGCAGAACGCCCAGGGGGAGTTTATCCCGCAGATGCAGCTCGATGTGCCACAGTACGTCAGCGAGCACTACGAGGAACTGCTCAAGACCGACAGCTATCCGCCTTGCTACAAGGTGATTCCCGAACTCACCCGGCTCAAGGTGCATGCCTGGATGGCGGCCCTGCAGACAGAACGGCTGGAGCAGAAGACGGAGGCCATCCGACACCGTGTCGAACTCTGTGGCGGTTCGTGGGAGGATGCTTATTTCGTGACGCTCGCCCGTAACTATGGCTTTGGCATCAACAGCGATGTCTTCGAGCAATGGGCGAGGGTGGTGCCGCTCAGTGCGGTGGGGCATCACCGCGACGACCTCTTTCAGATAGAGTCCATCTTCATGGGACAGGCAGGACTTCTTGAACTGGAGGCAGTGCCCGACTATTACCAGCAGGCGGCTCTCAACGAAGGCTACTTTGCTAAACTGCGCAACGAGTATCTCTATCTGGCGCATAAATTCTCGATGAAACCGATGGATTTTAAGCTGTGGCACTTCCTCAGACTGCGACCTCAGAACTTCCCCCATATCCGTATTTCTCAATTGGCCAGCCTCTATTATCAGCAGAAGGCAGGATTGAGTCAGTTGCTGGAGTGTGAGACCATCGATCAGTTGAAGACACTCTTCAGCTCGCATGTCACACCCTATTGGGAGACGCACTACACCTTTGGCTCCACTAGCTCGAAGAACGAGAAACACCTCTCTTACGGTTCGCTCAACCTGTTGATGATCAATACGGCCGTGCCTATGCTCTTTGCCGTAGGGCGTCATCAGGGCAAGGAGGTGCTTTGCGATCGTGCCTTCGACTTCCTGGAGCAGTTGAAGGCAGAAAACAACCATATCACCCGCATGTGGCTTCAGGTAGGCCTGCCCGTTGAATCCGCAGGCGACTCCCAGGCCCTCATCCAGCTGAAGAAGGAATACTGCGATAAACGCGATTGCCTCCGCTGCCGCTTCGGATATGAGTATCTTAGAAGGGAGTGATTATTGTTTATTGTTTATAGATATGAAACAAGAATTATTCTACGCCATGTCCCTGACTCGCCTGACGAACTTCAATTTCCAGCAGGCCTTGGAACTCTACAAAGCAGTGGGCAGCGCCCAGCAGATCTATGAGCATCGGAATGATATCGGAGATATCGTTGAGTCCTGCTCGCCTCGGCTTATTGAAGCCCTCAAAGACTGGAGTGAAGCGATGAAACGGGCAGAATTTGAACTGAAGTTCATGGAGGAACACCAGATCCGGGCTCTGACACCGTTGGATGACGACTATCCCCAGCGCCTCAGTGAATGTGCCGATGCACCCCTTGTCATTTACTTCCGGGGCAATACCGACCTCAACCGTTCGAAGATCATCAGCATCGTGGGCACCCGTCAGTGTACGCAGTATGGCAAAGACCTGATCCATCGGTTTGTAAGCGACCTGCGCCGCATGTGTCCGCAGGTGCTGGTGGTCAGCGGTCTGGCTTACGGGGTGGATATCTGTGCCCACAGGGAGGCACTCGATTGTGGTTACGACACGGTGGGAGTGCTGGCGCACGGTCTCGACCAGATCTATCCCTATCGGCATCGCGATACGGCTGTGGAGATGCTCAGTCACGGAGGTTTGCTGACGGAGTTTATGAGTCAGACCAATGCCGACAAGCACAACTTTGTGCGTCGCAATCGTATTGTGGCTGGTATGTCGGATAGTACAATTGTGGTGGAAAGCGCATCGAAAGGCGGTGGTCGGATTACCGCTGAGATTGCCCAGAGTTATGACCGCGCCGTTTTCGCCTTCCCTGGAGCTGTGGGCATGCCCTATAGCGAAGGTTGTAACCACCTGATACGCGACAATGGGGCAGGACTCATCACCTCTGCCGAAGATTTTGTCAAGGCGATGGGCTGGCAGGATGAGGCTGTCAGGCATCAGATTTTTACCGATGGAATCGAGAGAAATCTCTTCCCGGACCTCTCTCCTGAGGAGTCACTGATTGTCACTCTGCTGCAACAGACCAACGACCTCCAACTGAACATCCTCAGTGTGAAATCAGGCGTCCCCATCGGCCAGCTCACCGCCCTGCTCTTCCAGCTCGAAATGAAAGGTGTTATCAAGCCCCTCGCCGGAGGGATGTACCATTTGATACTTTAGTTTATTGTTTATAGTTTAAAGTTTATAGTTTATAGTTGATTACCTTGCAATTCAATTTGGATTCAGAATATTCAACATTACTATCTATTTTGATATTAGTAACTACTTTGCCAGCAAATGTAATCATCTATAAACTATAAACAATAAACTATAAACAAAATTCTTTGGCCATTTCCCCCAAAAATGCTATCTTTGCACCTGATTATGGAAAAGAAGTATATTTTTGAGACTCGGATGCAGGTGCGCGATTATGAGTGCGACATCGAGGGCATCGTCAACAATGCCAACTACCTGCACTATTGTGAGCATACCCGTCACCTGTTCCTGCAGCAGTGCGGACTGAGTTTTGCTGAGATGCACGAGAAAGGCGTCGATGCCGTATTGGCCCGTATGACCATGCAGTTTAAGACGCCCCTGAGACCCGACGACGAGTTTGTGTCGCGACTGAGATTGACGAAAGAAGGCATCAAATACGTCTTCCACCACGACATCTCCCGTGTCTCTGACGATAAACTCTGTTTCAGGGCACAGGCAGAGCTGGTCTGCATTGTCAATGGCCGTCTCTCCGGCAGCGAAGACTACGACCGCGCTTTCGCACCCTATATAAAATAAACTATAATTTCCTTTCTATCATAAAAACAGGCTGGCATCGTCTCGATGCCAGCCATTTTTTACCTTTTTACTTTTTTACTTTTAAAACGGTCCATATCCCATACAACTCGTGGTCGTGATGGCCGTCAGCTGAATCATGGGGTCGGTT
>Ga0247611_10006985_pt1 | contig 14343 bp, 9 predicted proteins | sample 177DNAGHGhighgp2_FD_192422 | JGI IMG/M metagenome (GOLD analysis project Ga0247611, IMG submission 192422) | Sheep rumen microbial communities from Palmerston North, Manawatu-Wanganui, New Zealand - 1770 DNA GHGhigh gp2 | ecosystem: Host-associated > Mammals > Digestive system > Stomach > Rumen ...
CATCGTCAAGAACAATGACCTGAACGTGGCCTACTGCCCCGGTAGCGACACGAACAAAATCGCTGAAATCATGCACTTGAACGCGGTGCTGCATGAGCCGCAGGTCTCCACGGTGCGCTGCAACGGCACCTGCGAGCATGCGCCTATGAAGTCGTTCTACGACTCCGCGCTCACCTGCGCCTTCGCCAACACCCTGTTCGCCGGCGAGAAGGCCTGCCCCTACGGCTGCCTCGGCTGCGGCGACTGCGTGGCGGCCTGCCAGTTCGACGCCATACACCTCAACCCCGAGACACACCTGCCCGAGGTCATCGAGGAGCTCTGCGTCGGTTGCAAGGCCTGCGCCAACGCCTGCCCGCGCAAAGTGCTCGAAATCCGCGACAAAGGCAAGAACCACCGCCGCGTATATGTGGCCTGCAACAACAAGGAGAAAGGCGCTGTGGCCAAGAAGAACTGCTCGTCAGCCTGCATCGGCTGCGGCAAGTGCGCCAAAGTGTGCCCCTTCGAGGCCATCACCGTCGAGAACAACCTCGCCTACATCGACTACCACAAGTGCAAGGCCTGCCGCAAGTGCGTCGACGAGTGCCCCTCCGGCGCCATCCTCACCGTCGGCTTCCCGCCCAAGAAAGAGGCCCCGAAAACCGAACCGCAACCCGAAGCCGTGGCTGAGCCCGCCCAAGCGTAAATAAAAATATTCATTGAGCAGCCCCGGCAGGGGCAAAAGCTCGGTAGCCCGGCACAAGGCACAGCCGCAGGGCCGGGGAAACAGTCAAAGTCAAAAGTCAAAGTAAATGGAAAATACAGTCGCATCCATCGAACAAAGAATAGAGGACAACATCAAAGAGAGCGCAAGGGAAATCAAAAAGCTGAGCCGCAAGACGTTCCACATGGGCGGTGTGCACCCCGACGCCAACAAGTTCGCCCACTCGGCACCCGTGGAGACCTTCCCGCTGCCCGACGAGGCCGTCGTCTATATGACCCAGCACCTCGGCTCCCCCGCCACCCCCATCGTCCAAAAGGGCGACAAGGTGAAGGTGGGACAGCTCATCGGCAAGGCCGAGTCCTTCGTCTGCGCCAACATCCACGCCCCCATCTCCGGCACCGTCGTCAAAATCGACCAGGTGGCCGACATCACCGGCTATAAGAAACCGGCCGTGGTCATCAAACGCGAAGGCGACGAATGGGACGAGAGCATCGACACCTCATTGGACATCGTCCACGACATCAAGCTGAAGACCAAAGAGGAGATCATCGAGCGCATGAAAGACCGCGGCATCGTGGGCCTCGGCGGCGCCTGCTTCCCGACCCATATCAAATATATGTTGAAGCCGGAGCAGAAGTGCGAATACCTGATTGTCAACGCCGCCGAGTGCGAGCCCTACATCTCCACCGACAACCGCGTCATCCTGGAGCGTTGCGAGCAGTGCATGATCGGCATCGAGATTGCCCTCATCGCGTCCGGCGCCCCGAAAGCCATCATCGGTATCGAGGAGAACAAGCCCCGCGCCATCGCCAAGCTGATGGAGACCGTCAAACGCTACCCCAACATCGAGGTGCAGCCGCTGAACATCAAATACCCGCAAGGTGCTGAGAAACAGCTCATCAAAGCCATCACCGGCCGGAGCGTGCCCAACGGCGCCCTGCCCATCTCCGTGGGATGCATCGTCAACAACATCACCACGATGTACACCATCTACTTGGCCGTGCAGAAGAACAAACCGATCGTGCAGACCTACACCACGGTCTCCGGCCGCTCGCTGCGCCCCGACCAATGCAAGAACTACCGCCTGCGCATCGGCACCCCGATCCTGAGCGTGCTGCAGTCGGTGGGCATCCCCGAAGACACCGGCAAGATTATCTCCGGCGGCCCGATGATGGGCAAGGCCATCGCCAACCTGGGCGCCTACACCGCCAAGGGCATGTCCAGCCTCTTGTTCATGAACGAAGAGGAGAGTGCGCGCGGCGAGGTGCACCCCTGCCTGCACTGCGGCAAGTGCGTCAGCGTCTGCCCCATGGGACTCGAGCCCTACATGCTCCAGACTTTCACCGAGCTGAAACGCTGGGACGACACCGAGAAGTACGGCATCATGAACTGCATCGAGTGCGGCTCCTGCGCCTTCATCTGCCCCTCCAACCGCCCGATCCTCGATATGATCCGCGTCGGCAAGGCCAAAACCGGCGGCATCATCCGGGCACGAAACGCGAAATAAACCCAGAACATCGATCATAGAAAAGGAGCCACCCAAACGGATGGTTCCTTTTTTTTATGGGATAACCGAATTACTATGGGATAACCGAACTGCAAAAAAAGGGCAGTCGGGTTAGAACAGTTCAAACAAGGCGGCAAAGAAATTCCCGCACTGCCAATGGTCAAATTCTTCCAAGCGCCCCACCGGCCAGGTCTCCGTCACGTCGTGCATGGTGATTTCGGCATACTGGCTCCCGCTACGAAGGGAAAGCCGGTCACGAATGATCAAATCATCGTACTGCTCTCGGTTGGTAGCACCTGCTTCGTATGCATTCACGTCCGCATAAACCCGCATAACCAGAAGACCGTCCGCCCAATGGTACAGATTGTCCGTGGCAGCCCCGCTCAAGTCAAAGTTGATGTAATTGTGAATCTCCGCGGGATTTTGGGCATTGTCCACATACCGGTACGTGCGGAAAGCATAACGTCCGGATCCCTCGACAAGACAGCGGCAATCGTTCAAATCGGTGGGAATCACCCCAGACTCGGGCCCGATGGTGAGATGATAGTAGGGGATATAGTCGGCGCTGGAAGCCATCCCCTCCTGACCATCGGTCTCCACGCTCCACTTGTTCCCGATGTGTCGTAACGTTATCCTCACGGAGTCCTTTCCGAACGGAAGCATATCCCGAACCAGTCCGGATTGTTCATAATCCACCACCGTCCATTCGGCGTTAGGGGCCGAGAGCAACGTTCCGCCCGTCTGGATGCGACAAAGGGTGCGTCCATTGAAGACAATCTCCCATTCTTGGTCGGAAATGGGGCGCAGTTTACTGTAGGTGAAGTACTTGTCTTCGATTGCAGGACGTTCCTCCTCCGGTGCCGAAAGCCAGGCGTTGAGATGGAGCGCTGTATTCGGGGTGGACATCAGCGCCTGATAGGTGGCCGCCTGCCAGTAGCTCGTGAGCACCATGCCGTTCTCGTTCAACTGCTTGAGGGAATTGTCCTCCACCTTGCAACTGTTCAGGAGGGCCGTCAACAAGATAGCTATGCTTAATATCAAGGATATCTTTTTCATACTGTCATGATTTTAAGGTTATTGTCTTTTCTTTCCGTTGAAACGGTAACCGAAGCCGGCCTTGGCGAATCCTTGGAAGCCGACCCCGAGTTCCGCAAAGCCGAACCAGCTCTGACTGCCGGCGGAAACGCCGAAGAGGGTCACCTGGAAGGGCAGCCGGACAAAAACGTCCTTCTCGTTGTAGGCTTCCGCCACACCGATCCGCAAGCCCGACGTGAAACCGCTGTAGAGGGTGACGTGCTCGCGGTTGAGGTAGGAAAAGCGGATGGAGGGCATGATGCTCACCGAATTTTCGCGATACTTATAGACCGGTTCCTCCGTATAGATGTTGCGGGAGGTGCCGAAGAAGCCGCAATAGGTGATGTCGCCGCCGAGCCACAGCCACTTCAGAAGCCGGAAACGGTAACCCAACGTGATGGGCGCCGAAGTATAGACATCGGTGTAGGTAGGAATGTCCAACCAGGAGGTCATGGTGTTGCCGGAAAATTTCTCCATACGGGTTCTGTTCGCCATCGTCGGGTCGCCGACCGCGAGCGAGAACTCGTGCCGGTTGAACGTCTGGCGCCAGTCAGAGCCGTCCCCTTGCGCAAACAGCCCCATCCCGAACGGCACACACAACAATAACAGGAATAAACTCTTTTTCATCATCTTACGAATTATAAAACGCTTCATATCTATTCTACAAACGAAACCACATCAAAAATATTGCACTAATCACAATTCACTAATCACAATTCACTAATCACAATTCACTAATCACAATTCACTAATCACAATTCACTAATCACAATTCACTAATCACAATTCACTAATCACAATTCACCATTCACTATACAGATGCAAAAAATCAAAAAGGTTACATTTTTTTCGGAAAAAAATCTCACCTTTAAAAATAGTATCTTTGCCGCGCGGAACGGTTCCAAGGAAGGTGAAGGGAAGCGGCGTCATTGTTCGGACCAATTCGGACCGTCTCCCGTTGCTTGAATTTTATAATTTTGCGCGTCTAAAAAATCCTGTATGAAGCCCAACGAAACCGAAATCCTGCAACTCCGCGAAATGGTGGAGGAGTCCGTGTCGCGCAAGATGAAGACCCCCGCCGACTTCCAGTTCCTCACCGGCGTGATCCAGGAGCGCTGCAAGGAGACCTTGGGGGTGACCACCCTCAAGCGCATCTGGGGCTATGTGGAGGGTTACGACACCACCCGCTACTCCACCCTCTCGGTCCTCGCCCGTTGCGTGGGTTTTCACGACTGGGACGATTTCCTGGCCAACCACGACCGCGCGGGCGAATCCTCGAACCCGGTGTTGGGCCGCGTCCTGCATCCCGACGAGATCCCGCAGGAGGGTTTTGTGCGCATCGCCTGGTCGCCCGACCGCCGTGTGCTGCTGCGCCATCTCGGCGAAGGGAGCTTCATGGTGGTGGAGAGCGAGAACTCCAAGCTCAAGCCCGGCGATTCCTTTTCGTGTTCCTGCTTCATCCTCGGGGAGCCGCTCTACCTCGACAACTTCGTGCACGGCAACAACGCCCCCACCCTCTTCGTGGTCGGCAACAAGGGCGGGTTGACGGAGGTTCGGCAGGAGCGGGAGTGACGGTGCATTTCTTGCATAAATCTCCACGAACCGAAAAAAATCAGTTCGCGGAGGAGAATGGCACCCTAAAACTCCTCCGCGAACAAAAATTTTGTCATTGACGAGCTGCCATGGATGGACACTCCCTCTTCCGGATTCATCACCGCATTGGAGCATTTCTGGAACGACTGGGCAGCTCACAGATCCAATCTGATGTTCATCGTTTGCGGTTCCGCCACCTCATACATCATCGACAACGTCATCAACAACACGGGGGGCTTGTACAACCGCATCACTCATCCGATGTTGATATCCCCTTTCACCCTGTCTGAAACGGAGTCGTATCTCAGCAGCCGGGGCATCGCTTACGACAGAATCGAGATATTGCGTTGCTATATGGTGATGGGGGGCATCCCTTACTATCTGCGACAACTGAAACGAGGGAAAAGTCTCGCGCAAAACATTGACGAGCTGTTCTTCAGCCAGGGTGCCCCCTTGTCTGGGGAATATGACCGGCTGTTCAGTTCCTTATTCAAAAAGCCGGAAACCTACAGGCACATCATCGAAATTCTTGCCGGCAAAAAAGCAGGTTATTCGCGAACCGAAATATGCACATTGTTAGGCAAGAAATGCGGCGGTGACATCAGCCGTTATCTCAGGGATCTGAAAAACTGCTTCTTCATCTCCTCATACTATTCCATGGACAAGAAAAGAGACATAAAATACAGGCTTTGCGATTTTTACACCTTGTTTTACTTGAAGTTCATCAAAGGGAAGGAAGGACTGGACCCGAGGTTTTGGTCTCACACTATCAACACCCCTGCGACACAGGTCTGGAACGGTCTCACTTTTGAGCTGATATGTTTGACCCATGTGGAGCAAATCAAGCGCGGCTTGGGAATTTCCGGAGTCCTTTGCAATGCGTTCTCCTGGTGGGACCGGGATGCACAAGACGCCGGGGCTCAAATAGACCTAGTGTTGGAACGCGGCGACAGGGCCATCAACCTGTGCGAGATCAAATTCTGCGCCAACGAGCCGTTTCTTATCACCAAGGACTACGCGGACAAGTTGCGCCAAAAGGTGGCCGTTTTCAGGGAATCTGTGAAAACGCGCGCCACCATCCTCACCACCCTGATCTCCACGTTCGGAATTGTCCCGGGCAAGAACAGCTCCGTCATCCAATGCAGCGTCACCTTAGACGACCTTTTCGACTGACAGCACCCTTAATTCGGACCAATTCGGACCAAGCCGCCAATCAGTTTAGATATTATTTTTGCGCTGTGAAATCACCGGTGAGGGATTTCACGGCGTTCTTTTTTATTCTGCTTGGGCTCTATTAGAACTTATTTGATGGCAAAGACGGGCACTTCTTTGAGAAAGCACTTGCATATACAAGTTAAAACTTACAGTATAAATCAAATAAAATCAGTATTATTATGAGTACAAAAAACATCAAATTTCCCTATTCAAATCTTCCTCTTGCAACATATATTTGCATTGCTTCAATTTGTTTATTTGTAACACAGGGCTGCAATCGGGAGAACATAAAACCGATTATCACCAAGGTTGTTGTTGATGTCACCTCTACGAGCGCGAAAACCGGTGGAATTATAAACGCGAACAATGCTGGAGGCCCTCATGGTGTGTGCTACAATACCACGGGCAACCCAACCTTGGACGACGACCACACTTTAGACGGCTATGGTCCATGCGAGTATATCACAGAGCTTACAGGCTTAGAGCCCGGCACCACCTATTACGTCCGGGCATACTATTGCAGCAACACGCACTACGATGATGTGACATACGGGAATGAGGTGACTTTCAAAACAGTTCCTATTCCGGAACCAGAACCTCTTACCGCAATGGAATTATTGACAATCCCTAAAGGATGGGTGTTGTCAGAAGCGACAAGCAGTCCGAGTTATGTACTTTCAAGTGGCGCATTCGTAGAAGATTTGATGCATGGCTATCTTTTTGATTTTGAAACAGATGACATTATTCGTTTTTCATCCGATGGTACTCATTCGGTGGAGCCCAGCTATATTATACCTTCGGAAGATTTTGACTATGGGTACACTCAAGAGACATCTTTAGGGCAATGGCATTTTGACAATCCCGATAACCCAGCTTATTTGTTCATGCAGATACCATTCATTTATGGAGATGGCCCTAACACATACAATCCTGCAATCGAAGAATGCAGAATCATCAGCTTGACAACCGACATGCTGAAAATTTCGTTCACGTATATTGATGATGAATACAAGAACGCCACAAAAGGCTATTATACATTCACTTTGACATATGTTCCGGCACGGTAATGTCTTAATAATAAATCAAAAATTATTATGAGAAAAATCGTATCCACGCTTTTTATATTTCTTACTATAGGCACATTATTTGCCCAGACCATCACCCTTACTTTTACGGGACGGGATGCAGCCAACCATTATGTGCAGCTTAACAGGGTTATCATAACCAATCTGACCAAGAGCTGGCAGGAGACCATTTACTGGCCCGACACGGTGCTGACCATAAACAATGGGACTGGCATTCCTGACCAAGAAATGTCAAATGACTTCAAATTGTCACAAAACACTCCAAATCCGTTTTCAGGTTTAACTGATGTTCAAATTATGACCACTGAGGCAGGCAGACTCCATATTGAAATTACAGATATAGGAGGTCGAGCAGTGCTGTCAAAAGACATCTCCAATGTTCAAGCAGGCACCTACACATTCCGTGTTCGTCTTTCATCACCTCAAACATATATGCTAACAGCCCATCAAGGAGATAAATCTGCCAGCATTAAAATGATTAACAATGGTGGTGGCGGTGCCAACTCCATTGAAATCATGAATTTCAATGGCAAAAAAGGCGACAATTCCAATTCTAAAGGAAGTGTCAATCGGACGTGGTCGTTTGGGGACGACTTGATTATCAAAGGATACGCCATCATTAACAATGCCGAGTGTGAAAGCGAGCAAATCTCCAACCAACTTCTCTATGAAGAAACTATCACGTTGAATTTCAGCGAGGTATCACACGGACAGCCATGTCCAGGCACCAACACTATGACTGATGTTGACGGCAACACATACAATACAGTGCAGATTGGCCAACAGTGCTGGATGAAAGAGAACCTGCGCACCACCCGCTATGCTGACGGCACAGCCATTGCATTAGGGACCGACACTTCCTCTTCAGTGGCATACCGTTATTATCCAGGCAACAACGCAAGCAACGTTTCCACATACGGTTATCTCTATAACTGGAAAGCGGTTATGGGAGAAGCCGTTCATTCATCCTATAACCCGAGCGGAATACAAGGCGTATGTCCTGATGGTTGGCATTTGCCAAGCGAAACGGAATTCTTGCAGTTGAAACACCATGTGAGCAGTCTTAGCCAGTACTGGTGCGACTATGACAGTGCTGCCATCGCTAAATCTCTGGCTTCTGCCGAAGGCTGGATACCCAGCCATGAAGATTTTTGCGCAGTAGGTAATCAACAAGACAACAACAATGCAACAGGTTTTTCGGCCTATCCAGCAGGTTGTTTTAGCAGTTATTCATTGCATGCTTCTGATTTGGGCGAATGGACAATGTTTTGGAGTACGACAAAAAACGGACATAATCAAGCAACGGATTTTCGTTTGTTTAATTATAGTTGGATGGCAAAAATGGGAGGCGATAGATACTCAACAGGGGGATCTGTACGTTGTATAAAAGGGGGCGACTATCTGCCTGTGGTACGGACGATGCAGGTCAGTGCCATCACTCAAACAAGCGCGAGTTGCATAGGCAATGTCCTGGATGGCGGAGGCTCTGCAGTTACCGCGAGGGGGATGTGTTGGAGCACCTCGCCGAACCCCACCGTGAACGACAGCCACACGACAGACGGAAGTGGCACAAGTGTTTTCACATCTGCAGTCTCCGGACTTGAGAGGGGGCATCGCTATTATATCCGCGCTTTCGCTACCAACAGCAGCGGTACAGCCTACGGTGAAGAACTAGTATTCGTAACGCAGTACATTCCTCAAGCCTGCTCCGAAGCCCCAACAGTTACAGACATCGACGGAAATGTTTACAATACAGTTAAGATAGGAAACCAGTGTTGGATGAAAGAAAATCTGCGCACCACCCGCTATGCCGATGGTGTTAGCATCCCTCTGGAAAACACATACGCCTCACAGTCAATAGCTTACCGCTATTATCCTGAACTTGATGCTTCAAACCTGAACACTTATGGGTACATTTATAATTGGAAAGCGGTGATGAGAAACCATTCTTCCAGCAGCGCAAACCCGAGTGGCGTGCAGGGAATTTGTCCCAATGGCTGGCATTTGCCGAGCTGGTCGGAGTGGATGCAGGTGACAGATTTTGTGAGCGGCACGTATGCTCTTTTATGCAATGGCGACAGTGCATATATTGCAAAATCCTTGGCGGCCACTACGGGATGGACAGTATGGGGAGGAACTTGGCAATCTGATTATTGTGCGCCAGGTTTTGCTGGGCAGCAAAATAATTCCACAGGTTTTTCGGCATTGCCCGCTGGCGAAATCCCATATCGTGTGTTTAATAGTGGCGGGCCAGGTTCTTCTGCTGTTCTTGACACTCTTGTTACCAACATGAGCAGTTATTACGAAATTAACCAGCAAGCAAGTTTCTGGAGCAGCACAGTAAATCCGACATATTCTTACCGAGCGTATTGTTTTCGTATAAAATATGATGAAGCAATTATCGATTCTTGGCCTTGGTCTGATAAAGCCTATGGACAATCCGTCCGTTGTGTGAAGAATTAGCCTATAACAATACAAGTTGACAAGTATGAAGAAACTTCTTTTTGTAATTGCAACAGCATTTTTTGTGAGCACTTTGTTTGCCCAGACCGTCACCCTCACCTTCACCGCAAAGGACGCTGCAAACCATTATGTGCAGCTTAACAGGGTTATCATAACCAATCTGACCAAGAGCTGGCAGGAGACCATTTACTGGCCCGACACGGTGCTGACTATGCAGAACGGCACGGGCATTGACGACCACACGCTGGACGGCGGGTTCGCTCTATCGCAGAACAACCCAAACCCTTTCAGCGGCACCACCGAGGTGAGCCTGACCACAGTGGATGAAGGCAAGGTTGATTTGGACATCAAGGATATGAATGGACGCATCATAGAGACACAAAATCTTGTATCTCTACAACCGGGAAATCATCAATTCCGCATTTCCTTGTCCACCGCGGGTACTTACGTGATGACCGCCCGCCAGAATGGGAAGACATCCTCCATCAAGATGATTTGCAACGGCGGGGGTGGCAGCAATACATTAGACTATCTTGGCATGGTGCAGACCATTACCGTCGTGTTGAAATCCAGCACTAACAATCCTTTCAATTTCGGCGACCAAATGGAATATGTGGGTTATGCCTTCATTAACAACACGGAAGCGGAGAGCCAGCGCATCACACAAGCGCAGGGATCGTCGCAATTATTCACATTGCAGTTTGCGGAAACGCAAATATACTACATGCCAACAGTCTCCACCAATACAGTAAGTGCCATCACGTCTAACGCAGCCACTTGCGGCGGAAACGTAACCAGTGACGGCGGTGCGGCCGTTACGGAAAGGGGTGTTTGCTGGAGTTTGTCGCATAACCCAACCATTAGCGGTGACCATACTACGAATGGCAGCGGAACGGGTGCTTTCACCAGCAGTTTGACTGGACTTTATGCCGGCAGAACCTATTATGTGCGGGCATACGCCCGAAACAGTGTGGGCACATCGTATGGCAACGAGGTGAGTTTCACAACATCAGCCACTTTACCAGAGGTAACAACGGGTACGGTGAGCAACGTTACAGGAAACTCAGCCTATTGCGGGAACAACTATGTGAACAGTGTTGTGGCTGCTCCTGTCACGGCACGAGGTGTATGTTGGAGTACTTCACAGAACCCAACTCTCAATGACAGCCACACTTCAAACGGCAGCGGTACCGGCAGTTTTGGCAGCAGCATCACAGGGTTGGCTGCAAACACAGTCTATTATGTGCGGGCGTATGCCACCAATAGTGTAGGGACAGCGTATGGAAATGTGGTGAGTTTTACGACCTTGTCAATGGATGGACAACCCTGCCCCAATGCCGCAACCCTCACCGACATTGACGGAAACACTTACAATACCGTACAGATTGGTGACCAATGTTGGATGAAAGAGAACCTGCGAACCACGCATTATGCCGATGGTGTGTCCATACCAGTAGGCAACATGAGTGGTGAAGGCAGCTATATTCTGCCGTACTATTACATCCTTTCGTATCAGGCACAGCTAGGTTATGGTTATCTGTACAATTGGCCTGCTGTGATGCATAATGCTTGTTCCTCTAATGCAAATCCAAGTGGTATTCAAGGTATCTGCCCTACTGGGTGGCATGTTCCCAGCCTTGATGAATGGTGGCAATTGAGTTCTTATGTGGGCAGTCAAAGCCAGTACCAATGTGATAATTCTATCGCTAAGGCTTTGGCTTCTACAACGGGATGGCAAAATAGTTCCACCAGTTGCGCTATAGGCAACAGCCCGTCCACAAACAATGCTACCGGTTTTTCGGCCGTTCCGGCAGGTGAGTGGTACAGTTTGGGATTCCAAGGGGCAGGCCTCTATGGGGCAGGCCAATACGCTTATTTTTGGACTTCCAATGGTACTTCTGTTGATTATGCATCCTCCCAGTACTTGTCTGCCGACAACACATACATAAGTGGTAACTCGAGTTATAAGAATTCAGGGCTTTCAGTCCGTTGTGTTCTCGGTGTTGGCAGCAACCAGACTTTGCCACAAGTCATCACTAATCCTGCTACTGGCATTTCTTCTGTTTCTGCCATCTGCGGCGGAACTGTAACAGCTGATGGTAACGATACCGTCTTTTCCCGTGGAGTGTGCTGGAGTACATCGCATAATCCTACCCTTAATGATAGTCATACCACGGATGGCAGTGGCACGGGCGGTTTTACAAGCAATATCACGGGGCTTGCCGCTAACACAACCTATTACGTGCGGGCGTATGCCACCAACAGTCTGGGTACGTCATACGGGGAACAATGGCCTTTTACCACCACTTCTGGCACCACTGGACAGGGTGGTCTTCCTTGTCCTGGTGTTCCAACCGTGACTGACCATGAGGGCAACGTCTATAACACCGTGCTGATCGGAAACCAGTGCTGGATGAGGGAAAATTTGCGTACCACAACTTCGCCGAGTACTGGAACTTACCTTATTCCGGATGTCAATTCGGTATGTACGTACACGGGTAAGCAGGCACGCTGGTACAACAACGAATCCGCCACGTATGCCCCGATGAAATACGGATTGCTCTACAACTGGTATGCGGCGGTGGACACGTTCAATACAATGTTTGGGGAGACAAGTGTGAATACAGATCCCGCTAACCAGATGTCGGTGACGTTCACTGGCCACCGCAGGGGCATCTGCCCCGTTGGGTGGCATTTGCCTAGTAAAATGGAGTGGGAGCAAATGGCCGATTCTGTGAGTAGCCAAAGCATTCATTTATGCGGTTACGAAAACAGTATCGTCAAGGCATTGGCGGACACGGTGGGATGGATCACCGAGAATGGCTACTGCGTGATAGGCAACGATCTTTCTGCCAACAACGGCACGGGCTTTTCAGCCCTTCCCGCTGGCTACTATAGCTACAACGGCTACAACGCTGTCGGTGGCGACACCCACTTTTGGAGTGCTACCGTACATTCTGATGATTCGTATGGAGTATACCTCTATGACTTCAGCCTTTACTCCAACAATATCTACTGGCAATTGAGTTTCGGCAGCATACGACAATGCTATTCCGTCCGTTGCATAAAAGACGAGACGGGAGGTGGTGGAGACACCACTTTTGTCTCCTTTCCCACCGTATTCACCGCTGCGCCCAGCAACATCACAACAAACTCCGCCACTTGTGGCGGCAACGTGACCGCTGACGGCGGTGTATCTGTGACCGCCCGCGGGGTGTGTTGGAGTACTTCGCCCAACCCTACGGTAAGCAACAACCATACCACCGACGGCAACGGTACCGGCACCTTTACCAGCAGTGTTACCGGTTTGTCTCAAAACACCACCTACTATGTGCGGGCCTACGCCACAAACAACGCGGGCACGGCGTATGGCAACCAGGTGAGTTTCATGACAAATCAACAAGTTTCTTGCCCTAACACACCAACTGTCACTGACTATGACGGAAACGTTTATAATACGGTGCAAATCGGAAACCAGTGCTGGATGCAGGAGAATCTCCGCACTACGCATTACGCGGATGGCACTTCCCTATCTTCAGGTAGTTCCTCCTCAACAACCTACCCCTATTATTTCTATTATTATCCAGCAAACAGCAGCAGCACTATTTCCACACACGGTTATCTTTACAACTGGGCTGCGGTAATGCATGGGGCTTCTTCCAGCAATGCCTCTCCCTCCGGCGTGCAGGGTATATGTCCCAACGGGTGGCACGTTCCAAGCGACGCGGAGTGGAGTGAACTGGAAAACCATGTCAGTAGCCAGAGCAACTATCTGTGCGGCAACGACAACAACTTTGTCGCCAAGGCGTTAGCCTCAACCACAGGATGGACTTACAGTGAAAACCAATGTGATGTGGGCAACATGCCGTCCAGCAACAACGCCACATGTTTCGGGGCGTTGCCTGCAGGCTTCTACATCAATGGTAATGGTTCTTGCAATTTCGGCTACACCGCCGTCTTTTGGAGTTCTACCGAGTCCAGTGGCTTTGACGCGTACCGCCGCCACCTCTTCTACAATAGCGCCTACGTAACCAGCAATACCAACAGCAAGAACCAGGGCTATTCCGTTCGCTGCCTCAAGGATTAAACCTACCTTACACAAAAAGAATGGTGTGGTGGCATTTACGCTTTTCCCTATAGATGATGAAGAAAAATATATAAAACATGAGGAACGTGTTATAGGACAGTTTTATGTATTCTCTACAAAAGTTCAGGTTACTAAGGGATAATCTCGACAACTTCGTGCACGTCAACAACGTCCCCACCCTGTTCGTGGTCGGCAACAAAGGAGGGTTGACAGAGGTGCGGCAGGAGCGGGGGTAGCGGCCCTGCATGGAGCCCGCCTCCTCCTCGCAGTTGGTCGAGTGGTTATAGGTCAATTCGGACCAATTCGGACCAAGCCGCCAATCCATCAAGTTGTTATTTTTGCGGCGTGAAATCATTGGCAACGGATTTCACGCCGTTCTTTGAAAAAAAACACAATTCACGCTTGTGTATGATTTTTTTTTATTTTTGCAGCATGTTTTCCACGGAAAACTGACGTTCTTTAGTTTTCGTGCAATCGCTTTTTGTTTGTCAAAGAAATCTAGCAAATTTTAACCAACAGCAGAAAAGCAATTACAGTGATCATGTCTGCAACAGGCGTGGATTGTTTTTTGTTTTCTGCTTGGGTTTTGCTAGAACCTCTTTGACGACAAAGACAGGCC
>Ga0247611_10006986_pt1 | contig 14342 bp, 12 predicted proteins | sample 177DNAGHGhighgp2_FD_192422 | JGI IMG/M metagenome (GOLD analysis project Ga0247611, IMG submission 192422) | Sheep rumen microbial communities from Palmerston North, Manawatu-Wanganui, New Zealand - 1770 DNA GHGhigh gp2 | ecosystem: Host-associated > Mammals > Digestive system > Stomach > Rumen...
GCAAACCAGAAGTAGGGTTCGTAAATTTTCTGCAAGATGACTTTTACTTCCTGCTGGAGCCCCTTTTTTGAGGCGAACTGATGGATATTATCTATGATATAGATATGATTGATGGCCATGCCTGGTTTCTTAACAAATGTATCACTCATTATCGAACCCGACTTATGCCTATGATAGAGATACACTGGTTCCTTTACCATAGATATGTTTGGCGCTACGCAAAGGTATTTCCAATAGAAGCAAGCATCCTCGTAGAGCAAGCCCTCTGGAAAAGAAACTCCTTTTTCGCGGATAACAGACATATTCCATAGTTTGCCACAAGCACTTACATTAACATCGTATACTGTATCAATGTCTTTAAAGACATTTGCCTGTCCACTCTTTTTTATCCTGTAATAGTTATTGTCGCTTTCGACCAATGCGCCATACTGAGACTCCCCTCCTTCATAATATGCAACTATCGTTCCAGCTACGACTTCGTCATTTTCTCTAGCTCTATATAAGCGGGCAATAGCATCGGGGTAAAGACAATCATCACCATCGACAAACATGACAAATCGACCATTACAATGTGACAAAGCCAGGTTTCTTGAGGCCGAAAGGCCACTGTTTTTGGGAGTTGACAGCCATTTGATCCGTTTGTCTATACGCATCATATGCCGCACCAACACAGCGGTATCGTCCGTTGAACAGTCATCAACGCAAAGAATCTCAATATTTTTATAGTTCTGTTGCAGAATACTCTTCAGCGAAGAAAAAATATAATTTGAAGTATTGTAACATGTAACGACAACCGATATCAATTCATTATCGTCCGTCACAATATTATCCTTTGCCTTAGGCAGAAAATTTAAAACTTCTGAAATCTTATCATGATGGAAATCGAGCGGTGATTTCATAATCTTCAGATAATGTGAGACGCGCTCGGGATCAGACAGCTTCTCTGGACAGAACACACCATCGGATGCAGCTTGACGGAACAATTTCGAAGCTCGTCTTAAGAACAGAAGCTTAAGAACTGTCAACGACAATCGTTCGTAATTCCACATCATTCCGCCATACCATATATGTGCAAGAAGTGGAGTGTTTCTAAATCTTTTGTGTAAAAGGGAATCTTCGCACACCCAGCGTCTCATCTCCTCCCATTCATCAATGATACAATAGACCTTGCCTGTCGACGATACAGATGAATTGGGGTTAATCCTATAATGATGCAACGGCTTATCGAGCATCATGAATCGCTTCGACTTCGTATAGACCTTGAATGCGAACGATGTGTCCTGATAGCTGGCACCTGGCGTAGGAAGGAATCTCACCTTTCTGCCTTCTTCCAGTAAGTCTCGTCTGTACAGGTTCACCCATATGGCTGGTGACTGAAGAAATACACCTTCACGATCCAAAGGACAATAGACTTCGTTCTTGTCGACCCATTCTATGAGGACTTGCGACTCCGTACCCGTAGGGCCTTCATTCCAGCAGCAGCGTACCAGGTCAAGATCATTTTCCTTAGCCGTTTTAAGAAGAGTCTCGAACATATTTGGTTCTATCCAATCGTCAGACTCCACAATACCCACATAATCGCCTGTACATGCCTCCAAGCCTTTGTTCATAGAGTCGCCATAGCCAGAGTTCGGCTTGTGAATCACTTTGAACCTACTGTCGGCTACAACATATTCGTCAATAATTTGTCCTGTACTATCTTTGCTTCCATCATCGATACAGATGACTTCTAAATTCTTATACGTCTGGTTCTGTATGCTTTCAAGACATTCACGAACGTACTTTTCGACATTGCAGCATGGAACTAAAATAGATATCTTATCCATTGTCTATAGGGATGTTATTGGTTATTATTTTGTATCAAGAACAATTGCTTTTATCAATGATGATGATATTCCCTCTGTGCGAGGCAATACTTTCACTGTTTTATGATGCTCTTCACACCACTTGATAGCCCGCTGGAATCCTTCGTGATTCTGGTCTGGACCTACAACAAAAATATCAAAATCCGTCTCTTTAACAATATCATCAACTGCTTCGTAGGTTATAACATGATCCACAAACCGAATGGCCTTTACCATAAAGAGACGCTCTTCGGTCGAATAAAGAAGTTGGGCATCGGGCTTGTATTTCCTTACTATTTCCGACTTTTGAACGGCAACAGTCAGATAATCGCCAAATTCTTTTGCCCTGCACATAAGATTAACATGCCCTATGTGAAGATAGTCAAATACACCAACAGTCAATATTTTCTTCATAGTTACATATCGCAATTGATCCTATATTTTAATAGCCATCGCCTTTTCGATAGTCGGGGCCATATCGTAATATTTATATTCAGCAAGACGACCACCAAATATCACTGAAGTCTCTGCATCAGCCAGTGTTTTGTACTGCTCATATAGTTTTTGGTTGCGCTCGTCGTTGACAGGGTAGTAGGGCTCCATGCCATGCTGAAACTCAGTGGAATACTCGCGAGAAATAACTGTCGAGGGTATGCGGTCGACATCGGCTCCAAACATTTCAAAATGCTTATGCTCAATGATGCGTGTATATGGGACTTCACGCTCAGTATAGTTGACCACGGCATTGCCCTGATAGTTGGCAATAGGCAGGACTTCAGTCTCAAAGCGCACTGTGCGCCAATCCAAATGACCAAAGCGATAGTCGTAGAAGCGGTCTATCTCGCCAGTAAACACAATTTTCTTGGCTTGGCCATTCCAATATTCCTTATTCTCAAAATAGTCTGCACCGAGACGTATGTCAGCACCCTCGAGCAAACGGTCTATCAGTAGGTTAAAGCCCCCTTCGGGGATACCTTGGAAACGATCATTGAAATAATTATTGTCGAAAACAAGACGTACGGGCAGACGACGTATAATAAAAGCTGGCAAATCTGTACATGAACGTCCCCATTGTTTTTCAGTATAACCTTTAATGAGCTTCTCATAGATATCTTTGCCAATGAGCAGTAGAGCCTGTTCTTCCAGATTTCGCGGCTCACTGACTCCAGCTTCTTCAAGTTTGCGGCGAGCTTCAGCGCGCTGTTCCTCGAGTTTGGCAGTGGCTTCCGCCGGTGTCTGAACACCCCACATACGATAAAAAGTGTTCATATTAAACGGCAGATTATATAGTTGTCCCTTATAGTTGGCGATTGGACTGTTGGTATAGCGGTTAAAAGGAACAAGCGAATTGACGAATCGCCACACCTCCTCATTGCTGGTATGGAAGATGTGTGCACCATACTGATGAACATTGATTCCCTCAATATTTTTGCAATAAACATTCCCGCCTTTATGGTCACGACGATCAATTACCAGGCATGAACGGCCGGTCTGTCTTGCCCTCCATGCAAAAGTGGCTCCAAACAGACCAGAGCCCACAATGAGATAATCGTACATATAGTTACTTCTTTAATTTGTTTGCAAATATAAACAATTTATTTAAAACAATTCAATAATCAAGAAAATGTTTATTGTTTCGCATCTCTAATTAGTTTTTCCAGAAAAGATTTCTTTACGTTGAAGGCAGTACCATGGTGCATATCCTTGGGGAATTGGGCAAGACTGTCGACACTTTGCCACGTATATCCATTATCAGTACTTCGGCTTACTCCATACCGATGGTTTATATAGCAATCATAATAGGCGTAAAGTGTATCGTGAACAAATAGGAGTGATGGTCCTTCTGCCCAAAAGTCGCCGTGAATAGGTTTGCTGACTGGTTCCCACTCACCTTCCTCAAGAGATACAGATGGATGGCCATTGGTCATTCTGCGCGAAATCCGGATATTTTTCTCAGGTGGATTCGGATTTTCATTCTTAACTGCCATGAGAATGCTTCCATCAATAGGACTGCAAACGATTGTTGCATCTATTGAACTAAATGAATTGTCGAAGAAAAGAAATGTTGGAGTGAAAGTAGAGAAGTCTTTCGTTTTTGTAGCATAAATCCGATGATTTAGACCACGTTCACTTTCGTTTTCGGCTTCTCCAATTTCATTGTGACGACCAGGAATGGTCGTAGCCCAGAAAACATAGAATTGGTGAGAAAGATTGTCGTAATATAATTCTGGAGCCCAACAATTGAGAGCGTCCTGCTCATGCATCATTACAGGAATAGATTTCTGTTCATCCCAATGAATAAGGTCGGCGGACGAGCTATATCCAATTATGCGATCCCACCAGGATGTAGTCCAAACTAAATGAAAGATACCATCAGGACCTTGACATATAGATGGATCGCGCATTAAACGGTCTTTGCCAATGTTTGGAACAAGAAAACTTGAACCATCCTTTCGCTCTACTGTCGTCCATGTCAATCCATCGTAACTATATGCTAACCTAAGCCCAGATTCCTGGTCAGTAAAGTATGAAAACAGATAGGCTGTTTCATCGTTAAAAGGTTCTGACGAGTTGTGATGCGAACAGCTCTGGACAGAAATCAACAAACAGCATATTAAAAGTATTGTTAGGTAAAAAAGCGTTTTATTATTGTTGCCTGCCATGAATGAAATATTGTTATTGCAAAATTACTTATTATTTTATAATTACCAAAGAAAATCACATTTATTCCAATGGATTTTGAGTAATACAATAACTAAAGGAAAATAAACCATTAGAAATTATCAAATATGTGATAGAGTCTTTGTAACTTTGCCAGCAAATTCAAAACAAGGAAAAACAATGGAAGTAATCAAAACCGATATCGAAGGCTTGCTGATTATCGAGCCTCGCATTTTCAAAGACAGCAGAGGTTATTTCTTTGAATCGTTCTCACAAAGGGAGTTCGACGAGAAAGTGGGTCACGTAAATTTTGTACAAGACAACGAGAGCATGTCCTCCTACGGTGTGATGCGAGGCTTGCATTTCCAGCGTCCGCCTTTCACGCAGAGCAAATTAGTACGCTGTGTGAAGGGTGCCGTACTTGATGTGGCAGTTGATATCCGTAAGGGTAGTCCCACCTACGGCAAACATGTGGCTGTGGAACTGACAGAGGAGAACCATCGTCAGTTTTTCATTCCAAAAGGCTTTGCACATGGTTTTGCGGTACTGAGCGATAAAGCCGTCTTCCAATACAAGTGCGACGAGTTTTATCATCCTGAAGCTGATGGAGGCATCAGTATCTTGGACGATTCGCTCAACATCGATTGGCGCATACCCACAGAAAAAGCCATCCTTTCAGAAAAAGACACAAAGCATGCCTTGCTGAAAGATTTCGATAGTCCGTTCGAATTCAAATAGAACTAAAAAAGTAATCCACTGGAACGTTATGAGTAATCCACTGGAACGTTGATAGTAATCCACTGGAACGTTGATAGTAATCCACTGGAACGCTATGAGCAATCCAGTGGAACGTTATTCAACGTATCACATCAAGGTTTTTAAGACACTGTTTCAAAGAGTCTGTCCAGTAGGGTACTTTCACACCAAAGGTTTCCTTGATTTCCGTTTTGTCGAGCACAGAATAGGAAGGACGAGTGACGGGTGAGGGGAATTCGCCTGAGTGACAAGGTTGCACATCGCATGCCGTCTGGCCAGAATACTCCTGTATCATCTTGGTGAAGTCGTACCATGAGCATACACCCTCGTTGCTGAAATGGTAAATTCCCACAACAGGCTTCTCGAGTATCTTCATGATAGCATTGGCCAGATCGAGCGCATAGGTGGGCGTGCCACACTGGTCGAAGACTACCTTAAGCTGAGGTTTGGTGGCTGTAAGCGAGAGCATCGTCTTGCAGAAATTCTTGCCAAACTCTGAGTAGAGCCATGCCGTACGGATGATGACATAACGACATCCAGAAGCCGTTATTTTCTGTTCGCCATGCAGCTTGGTAGTGCCATAAACACCTGTAGGTGTACCTTTCTGGGTAGGTTTGCAGGGAACATTGTACGGTTCCTTGCCAAACACATAGTCTGTTGAGATATGTATTAGCCATCCACCTACCTCTTTCATGGCCATTGCAAGGTTCTCAGGGGCATCGGCATTCAGTTTCTCAGCCAAGGCTGCCAACTTAGGATCTGTCTCGCAAGCATCGACGTTTGTCCAGGCGGCACAGTTGACGATGACATTAATCTGGTGTTCCTTAACCATCTTTCTTATCTCCTCCAGGTTGGTGATGTCCAGAAAGGTCGTCTCTACGCCTTCCTGGTTGGATACGTCTGTAAAGAGGAAATTATCAGTTGACTGGCGAGCAACGATACGCATCTCATTGCCAAGCTGACCATTTGCACCCGTGACTAATATGTTCATTGCTTTTTCCTTTGAAACAATACGGTTGAAAATATCTTGTTTGTGACCATCAACTGTCGCAAAGCGACTACAACTGTTGCATATCGTACAAGCGTTTGTAGTATCCGTTCTTAGCAATGAGTTCCTCATGCTGACCAGACTCGACAATCTCACCCTCATAGAGCACATGGATGATGTCAGCATTTTTGATGGTCGAGAGGCGGTGGGCAATAGCCACCGTGGTGCGACTCTTCATCAGACGGTCGAGAGCTTCCTGAACCAAGTGCTCTGACTCCGTATCAAGAGCAGAGGTTGCCTCATCGAGAATAAGAATGGGTGGGTTCTTCAGGATAGCACGGGCAATGGACACGCGCTGACGCTGACCACCTGAGAGTCGACCGCCACGATCACCAATCACAGTGTCATAGCCATTCTCACTCTCCATGATGAAGTCATGGGCATTGGCAATCTTAGCTGCCTCGATAACCTGCTCCATCGTAGCGTTGTCCACACCAAAGGTGATGTTGTTGTAGAACGTATCGTTGAAGAGGATGGCTTCCTGATTCACATTACCTATCAGTTTGCGAAGAGCGTGAATGCCCACCTCCTTAATATTCTTTCCATCGATGAGCACCTCACCTGAAGAAACATCATGGTAGCGCGGAATAAGATCGACGAGGGTCGATTTTCCTGAACCCGACTGTCCCACGAGTGCCACCGTCTTTCCCTTTGGCACGGTAAGATTGACATGCTTCAGCACCTCGCGGCCTTCGATATAGTGGAACGAAACGTCTTTCAGTTCCACCTTATCCTCAAAGCTGTCAAGCGGTTTGGGATTCTCCAACTCCTTGATGGGGTTCTCTGCCTTCAAGATGTAGTCGATGCGATCCATTGAAGCAAGTCCCAGAGGTATATAATAAGTGGTACGCGTAAGATCCTTGATAGGATTGATGACGCTGTAGAGGATAACCATGTAGAAAATGAAGGTCGAGGCATCGATAAAACCCTTGCCCTCTAGGATAAGCCATCCGCCAAAGAGCATCACCACCACGATGATGATTGTGCCGAGAGTCTCCGATACAGGGTGGGCAGCATTCAATCGACGGTTCAAGCTAATCATGCCGCGACGGAATTCGTTGTTCGAGAAGCGGAAACGCTTATCCATTTTTTCCTCCGCAATAAAGGCCTTGACGATGCGCAGACCTCCCAACGTCTCCTCTATCTGAGCCATAATCTCACTGAGTCCAGCCTGTACGTTCGACGACTGGCTCTTCAGTTTCTTACTCACTGCTCCCATCACCCATGCGGCAGGTGGAGCCACACATAGCACGAAGAGGGTCAGTTCCCAGCTCACAGTGAAAAGGGTCGTGAAGCAGACAATGATGGCAATAGGCTGACGAATCAGGTTGTCCATACCTGAGGTAATTGAACTTTCCACCACCTGTACGTCAGTACTCATGCGTACGATGATGTCACCCTTACGTTCTGAACTGAAGAAGCTCAACGGCAGTCGCAGAATCTTGTTGTATAGTTCTGTTCGGATGTCGCGAACGATGCCCGTGCTCAGCGGCACCATGATGTTCATCGAGGCCCAGTAGCCCGTACACTTGATAGCCGTCATGATGATGAGCAAAGCGCCCATAATACAAAGGGTAATGAAGGCTCCGTTAGATGCTGTCAGTTCCTGCACGAAGGCATAGCCGTTGTTCACAATAACATCCTTGTTCAGCGTGCTCCAAGTCCAGTCCTGATAGGTGTAGACCGTCTGGTCGATCTTGAACAAAATGTTGAGGATTGGGATGAGTACAACAAACGAAAAGACGTTCATCCATTGTGAGAAGATATTCAACAACACGGCCCCTACGATATACATCTTGTAGGGCATCATGTATCGTTTCAGAACTTTGAAGAATTGTTTCAGCATAAAGTAGCCTTCTATTTTGTTACAGGCTGCAAAATTACAACATATTCCTGACAATATGAGTAAAAGATGTGTTTTTTTTCATTTCTGCTCTCTCATGTGAAAAAAATTATGTACTTTCGCGCCATCACAAACAATTACGGCAATGATACTGATTCTCGGCAAGCAAGGCATCCTGCATTCACTTGGCAACGACATCAAGAACCTGTTCCAGAACTTCTTCACAATGCGCGGACGCTGGCAGCGAGAGGGCGACGAACTGCTCATCCACTATTCGAAGGATGCACCCCATGCCACCAACAAGCGCAGGATGATTGTGGTGATGCTTGATGGTAAGCGTAAACATGGTGGACTGGCCGACCGTCTGCGTGGCATTGTCTCGACTTACTATGTGGCCAAGCAGTTAGGCTACGACTTCCGCATCCACTTCGTCCATCCCTTCCCACTCATCGACTATCTGGTACCTAATACTTACGACTGGCGTGTCAGCGAGGAGGAGCTGTGTTTCAATAGTGACGATGCCGAGCCTATGTTCTGCGGCAGTCAGGCAACGCATGTAGAACCGAAGTTCCAAGAGCTATGGTTACGAAAGCGATGCAAAAATGCGAAGAAACAGCTGCATGTCTACACCAATGCCTGGATTCTGCGCCACGGCCCCGATTATAGTCGTTGTTTCAATGAGCTTTTCAGACCGTCCGAAGCACTACAAGCCGCACTTGACCGCCAAGAGGCACAATTCGGACGCGACTACTATGCCATAACACTGCGCTTCCAGCAGTTATTGGGCGACTTCATTGAAGAGCCACAGTTTACTGTACTTGCAGAAGGTGAAGCTCAACAACTGATGGATCAATGTATAGAACAGATAGAGAAACTTCACAAGAAACTGAATGACGGTCGCCGTTTCCTCGTCACTTCCGACAGTCAGCGATTCCTCGACTATGTATCAAGACAGCTCGACTACACATACGTTGTCTCTGGTCCGTTAGCCCATATGGACTGGAGCGAGAACATTCCTTTTGAGACCAACCTAAAGTCTTTCCTCGATTTCTACATGATTATGCATGCACACAAGGCCTATCTCCTACAGACGGGCAAGATGTACAACAGTGGTTTTCCACGTCGTGCCGCACAAGCTGGCAACATACCGTTTAAGCTGATACGATTTGGGAAACTAAACGGAGAAAGGTAAAAGGGTTGACAATCACCCCCTACCCTTTTCCCTCACTCTTCCATCCACCACTTCGAAGCGTCGGTTGAAGCGTTCACGCGTACGCTTCCAGCGATCGTGCGACCAAAGCCATGTCTCAGGGGCGCGCTGGATGCTCTCTTCGAGCATATGGAAGTAGCGGTCTGTAATCTCAAACTCAGCCATCTTCTGTGGTTCACGAGTGATGAGTTTGAACTCGGCCTCGTAGTAACCACGACTCACTCTGCGCACATCCATATAGAACACAGCATGGCCTGCCTTTGCTGCAATGCGCTCCGCTCCAGTAAGCACGGGCGTATCGTGATGGAGGAACTGACACCAGTGATGGATGTTCCACCAGAAGGGAGCCTGGTCACTGATATAGCCTATGACCACAGGTTTTCCTTTTCGTTTGAAATCAATGATGCGGCGCAACGTCTCGGCCATTGGAATGCAGACGGCACCCCAGCGCTGCCGCACCTGCAGAAAGAGCCGGTCGAAGTCAGGATTCTCCAACGGATGATAAATCTGGCCGCACTGTGCTTTCTCCGATACCCAGAAAGGTAGCGACGTGATCCACTCCCAGTTGCAATAATGACCTAGATAGACAGCACACGACTGTCCTTCGTCGACACACTGATCCACAAGTTCTGCTCCTTTGAACACCAATCGCTGCTTCAGTTCTTCAGGCTTGATAGTCATCAACTTGATAGTCTCTACGATATAGTCGCAGAACCAACGATAGAAGTTTTCTTCTATTGCCTGCAGTTCCTCGGGCTCACGCTCAGGAAAAGAGGACACGATATTAGCCCAGGTCGTACGTCTGCGATATTGCAAAACGTAGAAGATAATATAGAAGAGTCCATCGCTGATGGTATAGAGCACTCGCAGTGGCAACAGCGAAAACAGATACCATAGGGAACGGACGGTATAGTAGGCAAGTTTCTTCATAGCAGCATTTTTCCTATTACCACGGCTCAGTCCTCAGTTTCATAAAGCCGGCGTATCTGACTGAAGAAATGTTCGTAGTTCAGATGGTCGTCGAAGTCAGCCTTTGCCTGGGCGCCTAACTTCTGCCGCAAGGGGGCATCATCAATCAGACGGCCCATTGCCTCTGCCAGCATCTTACTGTCACCTGGTTCTACGAGCAGTCCGTTCTTACCATCGACCATATACTCGCGCTGACCTCCGTTGTTGGTAGCCACGACGGGATGGCCTTGCGACATATATTCCTGTGGCGACAACGGACAACCTTCGCGCACCGTCGAGGCCAGAATACCGAAGTCAGCAGCAGCGACATAGGGGAGCACGGGATGGCGGAAGCCTGCCAGCACCACTTTATCCACCAGTCCATTGGCTGCAATCTTCTGCAGCAGATGAGCCGTATACTCCTCACTGCCACGTCCCACGAGCACCAGTCGGAAGTCCTTATCCTTCAGGAGTGCGGCAGCGTCCATGAGCGTGTCGAGTCCTTTCTCAGGATCCAGTCGGCCATGGAACATCGCGACGACAGTCTGCTGCGGAATACTGAGCTCCTGACGCAACGGGGCCACCTCTACTGTGGGAGGTACCACAATACTGGTATGTACGATGCAGAGTTTATGCGGGTCGATAGTGGGATTGGTGCTGAGGAACATCTCCTTCGACAGTTGGGAGTCAAAACAAAGGCAATCCAACTGACGATAAAGCCATCGATAGAGCAGTCCGTTCTTACCCGTACGTGTAAGATGACGGCACATCACCACACGCAAATCCTTGCGTCCCGACAGTTTACGGGCGTAGGCGGCAGTGAAGGCATCCTTGAAGTTATGGGCATGAATCACGGCAGGTCCGCCCTGCCCAACTATCTTGCCCATCGCTATGGCGCTCCTCATGTCAAGAGCGCCCTTTAAGGGCAGTGGATGGACTGCGTCGTTGAGTTCCCGGAACTTGCTGATTACGGTCTCTGCTGGACGGCAAAACAATTCCACCTCCCATCCTTCAGCCAATTGACGTTGTGTGAGGTCATAGATATACTGTTCACCCCCACCCCATTCTTTATTCGAACTGATATGATATATTTTCATAGAATCAGAAAGCATAGACAATATGCGTAGCCATGCTTTATGACTGCAAAAGTAAAAAAAAAGCGGACGTTCTGCAAATTTCAACGAAAAATTTTATCTCCTCCCGTTATTTTACTACCTTTGCGCTCACATTAATGCAGTAAAGTCCTATCATCCGTAAATAATTATCACCTATGGCATCCTACGATATCGAGACGCTCCATCAACACCTGTTGCAAATACTACTCAAGGTCGACCGCGTATGCCGCGACCACAACCTGCGCTACTACTGCTGGGCCGGTACCATGCTTGGAGCCGTGCGCCACAAGGGTTTTATTCCTTGGGACGACGATGTTGACATATGTATGCCACGTCCTGACTACGACCTGCTCATGGAGCATGCTACTGAATGGCTGCCCCAGCCTCTCGAAGCGCTGAGCATTGAGACGAGTGCCACCTTCCCAGGCAGTTTCTGTAAGATTGTCGACAGCAGCACCACCCTCATCGAGCGCGAGCATCACGACTATATAGCAGGTATTTACCTCGACGTCTTCCCAATCGACGGTGCGCCTGCAGCTTTCCTTCCACGGTGGTTTGCCGTAAGGCGCTATAAGTTCTTCGACAAACTGCTTTATTTTCTCCATCGCGATCCCTTCAAGCATGGTCACGGGCTGGACTCTTTGTTCATCCGTATGGTGCAGAAACTGTTCACTCATGAATGGGCGCGACGCAAGATGCGCGAAGCCAATACGGCCTACTCTTACGATGACTACGATACGGTGCTCGACTACGACGATGGTGTCAATGGTCTCATTGATAAGCGCATCCTTGGCACACCTACCCCTGTGCTCTTCGAGGGCCATGAGGTGATGGGGGTGGAGCATGCCGACGAATACCTGCGTACGAAGTACGGTGACTATATGGTCATCCCACAGGGCAATCATCAGCGCCAACACAATTTTTTCTATCTCGACTACGACCTGCCCTACCGCCAATACAAAGACAAGCGGTCATTCGTCAACCATCAGGAGGCAGACAAATAACCGCTTATATGTTCGCATTACTATCGCATCACTTGCGATAGCGTTTCTCTAGGACTTTTGAAATAAGTATAAACTGGTAGTACGCCGCCATTAACGCACGTATATAGCCGCGTGTACCCATACGGAAGCTACCATCCATAATATACTTCTTGAAGAATCGCCAGAATGGTCGCCACGTCAACGACCAGAACGTGTAGTGTCGATTTGCCTTCTTGGGCAATTCGCTGGTGGTATAAGTATTCATCTTCGAGACATACTCCTCGATGGTCTCATCCATCAGGTGTAACAGACAAATATTATATCCCTCTATCTTCCCAACGGATCCTGCTACTTCAGGTATTGAGTGTATATATGGAGGCCATGTCGTCTTGTCTCGGAGGAACAACCTCAACAGCTTCTCGTAATGGAAGTCGCGTATGTACATGCCCATAAACAGGTTCTTTCGCGGAATCATATAGCCCGCAGTCCCGTCGTTGCGGTTCACAGCCTCATAAACAGCCTCTCTCAATTCTGGCGTAATAATCTCGTCAGCATCGACCACCAACACCCAGGGATTCGTGGCAGCCCTTATGGCTGTTGTGCGTGCGGGTTCAGCAATGCGATGCTCACCTCGAGGGAAAGTAACAATCTTACAGCCGTACTTTCGGGCTATGTCAAGAGTATTGTCCGTACTCTCCATGTCGCATACGACAATCTCGTCAAAGTCCTTCGCCGCCTGAAGAGCTTTCTCTAAATGCTGCGAGGCGTTATAAGTATTGATGACAACAGAAATTTTCTGTCTTTCCATAGTTTACTCTTAGTTCTTGTTCCAGAGAGTCTTTGCTCTCTCGTAGTCTTCAGGTGTGTCTATCTCGTAACTGAAGAGGTCGGTAGTATCAATGATGCGGAAGGTATGACCTTGTGGAATCAGACGTTCGAAGGCCCGTTCGTAGAAGACGTTGTCAAGTTCCTCCTGCTCTATCATCTGCTTCAGTTCTCCGTAGAGGGCCTCGCTGTAGTCGTCCGTCATCTTCTCGATACCCATCGACTCTCCGATAGCCTCCGCGATGCTACAAGTCTTGCTAATCTGAGCCACACAGCCATTCTTGTCGCTGATGATTTTCATCTCTTCTTCGCCCAGTTCGTGACGGTTCAGTGCCAGCGAGGTCTCGTTGGCATCAGCCACACGCTTCACTGCCTCAGGATCGCAGAGTATGTCGCTATCCATGAGCAGGAAGTCGCGCCCTCTCACCACGCCCATGGCCAACCAAAGCGAGAAGATATTATTGTTATGCTCGTAGTCGGGATTGTCGATGAAGGTAATCTTTAGCGAGGGATAGTTAGCTATCAGAAAATCACGGATCATCTCTGCGCAGAATCCCGTCACCACTACCAGTTCGTCGATACCCGCGGCTATCTGTGCGTCCACGGTGCGTTCGAGCAACGTCCGTCCTCCCACCTCCAGCAGGCACTTTGGTTTCTGGAGCGTCAGCGGATGGAGTCGGCGGGCCATGCCGGCAGCTAATACGACACCTGTCATGCCTTCACAACTTTTAATATAGTGTCACATACCTTCTGCACCTGTTCCCTACGTCCCAGCGTGATGCGCACACACGACTCCAAGCCCTTGTCAGTCATGAACTTTATCTTGTAGTCCTCAGCGGCCAATGCTGCCTGCAGAGCTTCCTTCTTCTCTTCAGGATACTTGATGAGGATGAAGTTGGCCACCGACTTATAGACCTTGAAGTCAGGCAGTCCACCCAGTTTCTCCGTGAATAGCTGGCGTCCCCAACTCATGTCGTCGCTCACCTTTCGGTAGTGCTCCTCGCTGTCAAGGGCAGCCAAAGCTACAGTTTCTGAGAATCGGTTGTAGCCCAGGTATTTGTTCACCCAGCTGAGGAACTGCTCATGACCCTTGCCAATGAAGCCGAAAC
>Ga0247611_10006988_pt1 | contig 14336 bp, 16 predicted proteins | sample 177DNAGHGhighgp2_FD_192422 | JGI IMG/M metagenome (GOLD analysis project Ga0247611, IMG submission 192422) | Sheep rumen microbial communities from Palmerston North, Manawatu-Wanganui, New Zealand - 1770 DNA GHGhigh gp2 | ecosystem: Host-associated > Mammals > Digestive system > Stomach > Rumen...
TCCAAGCTGTCATAGTAAACCCTAGATTTAGCAACGTCTTCCCTGACTATAAGCGTTTTGGTGGAAAGCCATTTGCTAAAGAAAAGGAAAGTGATTGGGTTCTAAAAGATAGTGGAATGCAAAAGAGCCATATTGCAAGAACTAGAGAAGGCTCAACCACAGGTGAGAGAGCAAATCGTGCTATTATATTTGACGATATGACTAAGGGAGCTTCAGAAGCTACTGACAGCAACCTTCACCAACGTTTGTATAATAAGTGGAAAACAGAATGGTATAACAGAAAAACAGGGGACAAAGTTATTTTTATTTTTGCAGGTACAATGTGGTCTCCTGAAGATATTTTAAATAGAGTTGCAGAAGATATAGAAAAAACGACCAAAATGTTGCCTTCTAAAAAGTGGAAAAATTGGGTAAAAGAAGCCACAGATGGAACCGCTGTATTTATTAGAGTACCGCTCCTAGACGCAAAAGACGAATGCACGTGTTTGCACGTTATGAGCACAAAAGAAGCGAGAATTTTAAGGGAAACAACAGACGAATTTTTATTTGCGTGTGTCTATCAACAGGACCCTATTCCACCAACAGGACTAAATTTTGCGTATGACTTATTAAAACATTACGAAGAATTACCTATAAATGAAGATACGGGAGAAGAACTGTGTAGCCCTTATTGCTACGCTGTTCTAGATACTACTCGTAAAGGAAAAGATAACGCTTCAATGCCTATCTTTAAATATGATGGAACAGATTATTATTTAGTTGACGTTATGTTTGAAGCAAAAGCAATGAGCGATCTATATTCAACAATAATTGCAAAAATAGAGGAACATAATATTACGTGGCTAGTAGTGGAAAATAACACAGATACGTCTCTAAAAGTATTGCTAGAGGAACGTTTAAAGGCTAAAGGTATAAATACTTGTGAAATAACAGAGAAATACCAAGCAATGAATAAAGAGCGTAGAATAAAAGAAGCTCAAGGATTAATTAGAAAAATGTTGAAATTCAAAGATAAAAAGAGATATACACCTAAAAGCGGGTACGGAAGATTTATGGAAAATCTAACAAGATACTCTTTTGATTACCCTAATAGGCACGACGACGCGCCTGATAGTTTAGCTCTTTTTGTTAATGAAATAATTCTAGAGAGAGGCAAGCCCGCTAAACCTGTTGCGGTTGATAGGGCTCGATTGGGTTTCTAGTAGGTATCATTATTATGACAATATTTGTTGGCATTGCAGAAATTGGGAAAAATGCCTTCCATATAGATATAAAGGAATAGTGTTAGACGAAATAGAGGATTATACAAAAGAACGCGGAGAAAGCGGAGATATGATCGTATATGTCACTAGGTGCAAGAATTTTGACATAGAACCACAGCCTGACGTGGCTAATTCAGATAGATGGCTTGCAAATACCTTGTATCGCAGTAAACATAAACAATTAACCGTGAAAAGTGCCGAGCGGTCGTCTTATTATTAAGTCGTAGAGTGCTACTTTATGTTAATTAAGTAGTGGGCATAGATACGAAATAGTGGGGGGAATTGTATCTACAAGAAAACTAATTCGCTCCGTGTAGCTTTCATTAGAGCCACCGCTACATAAGGTGGCGGCGGTTCTTTTTAAAAAGGAGAAGAATAAGGGCAGATAACACAGAAAATACAGATAATGCCGAAAGAATACAAGAGGTAAACCCTATTTACGTACAGGCTTACCCTGCTGCTTTAACGGGCAGAAGAAAACTTACTTACTCGGCAGAGAAAAAAGATATTACAGTAGAAAAAATATTAGAGATACTACCTCAAGTAATGAGGTTGCACGATAAAAATGCTGAAGACATTGATTATCTATATAGGTATTACAAAGGGGAACAACCTATATTGCAAAAAACTAAGATTGTAAGACCTGAGATAAATAATATTGTACTTGAAAATCACGCATACGAATTTGTTGAATTTAAGAAGGCTTATACTTATGGTGAGGCTGTGCAATATGTACAAAAAGGCGAAAATACAGACAAAAAAATCAATCCAAATATTACAGAATTAAACAAATATATGGAGTATGAAGATAGAGCAACAGTAGATAAAGATATGGCAGAATGGCAATATATTTGTGGTACGTCGTATAAATGGGTGGACGCAGACGAAGGCGAAGAAGACGAAGCTCCATTTGAGCTTAGAACTCTAGACCCTAGATACACATTTGTTGTGTATTCTTCAGGAGTAAGAGGCGAGGTTCTTTTTAGTGGCCAATATTCTTATGTCACAGATAATATTCAAGAAGATGGAGAACAAAGCTTCTTTAATAAGAGTAGAGTGATAACAATATATACTGACGACTTTATGTGTAAAGTTAAAGGCTCGGCTTTAAACGTTTACGAGGTTATCGGAGACGTTGTACAAGTTGGCGAGAGCTCAGTTGACGTTACAGCTTACCCACTTATGTATAAAGGTCAAAGAATTATTGAATACCCACTTAATAATGCAAGAATAGGCATTATTGAAGTAGTTATGAGCATTCTTAATGCAATAAATAGAATTAAGTCAGACGATTTAGATGGTATAGATCAGTTTGTACAAAGCTTATTGGTCTTTGTAAATCAAGATATATCACCTGAAGACTTTAAAGAATTGCTAGCGTTAGGAGCTGTTAAGATAAATTCTGCGGACCCTAACAAGCCTGCGGATTTAAAACTATTGATAAATCAATTAAAACATAGTGAAACAAAGATAGTGGTAGACGACTTATACCAAGCTGCGTTAAATATTTTAGGTATTCCTAGAATGACAACTAAATCTTCAGGCGGTGATACAGGAGCCGCAAGAGAGCTTGGCGACGGTTGGACTATGGCAGACGCAAGAGCTAAGCAAGACGAGTTATCTTATAAAAAAGCTGAGCGTCGATTGTTAAAAACAGTATTAGCAATATGTAGAGGAAAAGGATTGCTAGAAGGATTAAAAATGTCAGATATTGACATTAAATTTACTCGAAACAAATCTGATAATCTACTTGTTAAGACGGAAGGATTATTGAATATGAGAAATGCGGAAATACCACCACAAGTGGCGTTTGCAATTTCAGGATTATTTAGTGATCCAAATGACGTGTATGCACAAAGTTTAGCTTATTACGGTGCAAATCTTTGGAAACAGGATTACACCGCTAATATAAATACATTAACCTCAGACGCCGAGGGTAAAGAAGCGTCAGCACGAACAACGGACGAGGGCGGCTCGGAAACAAACGCAAGTGCAGAAAGCGAAGAAAAAGAAGGAACGAAGAAGAATTAAACACCATTATTGAAAATGGTGAATTAGATAGCACAGCCAAGGTTGCTGCTATCAACAAGCTTGTAGGCGAGGGATTTATTCCAAGAAACAAGTTTAATGAAGCAAAAGAGAAACAAACCACAGCTTATAACGAATTAAAGGCCGAGTTTGATAATTACAAAGCTTCAAAAATGACAGACGAAGAAAAAGCTCAGGAAGAGTATAATAAACTAAAGGAAGAAAACAAGCGTTTTAAACTTGACACAAGTAGAGCAAAGGCTATGAGCGTGTTTAGTGGAGCAGGGCTAAAGGAAGAAGAATATTCCGAAATATTAGAAGATATTGTCGGAGAAGACCCTGAAAGAACTCAAAAACTAGCTGAGAAAATTTGCAAAACTATAACAGGACAAAAAACGCAAGTGACAGAAAAAATCAAGCAAGACATTGCGGGCAATACCCCTAAACCACAAGTAGGGACAACCGCTAGTCAAGCTGATATAGATAAAGCAGCTTTACAAAAAGAATTTGAAGCGGCTGCAAGCAGAGGTGACTATGTAAAAATGGCACAGCTAACAAGAAAGCTTCAGACATTAAAATAATTTTAAAGAAAGAGGTATAGAACAAGGGCAGAAACACAAGGAACAGTACAATCTTTTGGCGTACTAAATTATTCAGGAATGCTATTTAACAAAGGCAACACAAGAACACCATTCTTATCTATGATTTCAGGTAAGACAGGTTATACAAATTCAGTAGAATTTGTTTTAGGACAAGAGTATGCAAGTGAAGATGGAGATATACCTGCTATATCTGAAACAGCTTCATTAACAGCTCCAAATCCATCATATATTACAAGACTTCAAAAAACTAACGTAACTCAAATATTCCACGAGGCAGTAGCTATTTCATACGCTAAAATGTCTAATATGGGAACATTAGCAGGAGCTAATATAGCAGGACAAGTTGCAAATCCACAAAATGAATTAGATTTCCAAGTTGCTAATAAAATGAGAAAAATTGGTAGAGAAATCGAAAAAACATTTATTCAAGGTGTTTATAATAAAGCAACAGCAGACAACGAAATCAACAAAACTAGAGGAATGAACGCTGCTATCGTAACAAACGTTATCTCAGCAGCAAGCGGAGAAGGTGCAAGCCAAGTTAATAAACCATTAGACTTATGGTTAGTTAATGATTTAATGGGAACAATGGCAGCTAATGGCGCTGACATTACAAGATTAACATTATGGGTTAATCCAATCCAATTAAACCAAATCAACGCAGCAGCAGTTGAAGCAGGAATGTCTATGGGAGAAGCTTATAAAAATGAATATGGTATTCAAGTAAGAAGATTATTACTTCCACTAGGAGAAATAGACATAGCTTTAGGTGAATTTGTACCTGATGGAACAGCATTCTTATTCAACTTCGACGCTATCAGACCAATCGAACAACCTACACCAAACAAAGGTAACTTCTTCTTAGAAGAATTAGCTAAAACAGGTGCAGGAGAAAAATATCAAATCTTTGGTCAAGTTGGTCTAGATTATGGTAACGAATTACTACACGGAAAAATCACAGGATTATCTACAACATTTACCGCTCCTGTTGGTCAAAAAGTTGTTACAGTTACACAAGCCTAATCCTTAATAAAGGGGGATTACTAATAGGAAAGTAAAAGTAATAAAACTATGGCAAGATAAAGAAACAGGAATTATCTACGACATAGGTGTAGAAAAAGAAGTAGAAAAGGCTAGAGGAGAGGAACTTATTAAAGCCAAAGTTGTCGAAGAGATAAAAGAGGCTAATAAAAAACCTTCTCCAAAGGCTAAAAAATAAAGGGAAAGGAGACTAATCAAAGGGCTATAACACAGGAAGAGCAAATCCAAGAAATGAGATTGAAAATATTGGGCGATATTGCAGATACAAGCAAAGACGACATTTTTGCAATTCTTTTGAAGGACGCTAAATATGTGTATTTGAGATTAGTCTACCCTTTTCACCCTGAGATTGAGGAACTTCCAAATGATAGAGCTAAGGATTGGCAGACACGCTGTGCAATTGAAATCTATAATTTAGACGGCGAGTTTAATATAACAAGCTATTCTGAAAATGGATTGCAAGAGGTTTACAGCAGCTCGGGCCTATCTAAGCTTCTACTTTCTGAATTACCACCTGCGAATGCGGGGGTGCCAAATTAGGTTAAGAAAGTGGAATAAAACAATTTGGATTGCCTCATTAACAGGATCAGAGGAAGACGAATACGGGAATGAAAAATTAATATATGATACACCCGTAAAATATGAAATGAATGTACAGCCGTTAAAATCAGAAGCAGACATTGCAGAATTTCGGAATTGACGTGGAACAAATGCAAAAAGCAGTAATTGAAATGAGCTTATACAAAGGAGTTTTCAAAGAGGGTGACAAAGCATATTTAGATGGCGTAACACCCGAAGGCGAAACTGTTAATGGAGAAAAAGCTAATTACAAATTATTTCCACCAAGAAACCAAAACAAATGTATTCAACTAAGATTTAGAAGAATAGATACAAAGTAGGTGTCTTAAAGGTCAGTTAGAACGTTTGAATTAAGTCAAGAAGGGCTAAGCCAAATGCTTGAAGAATATAAAGGATTAGAAGAAAGAATAATAAAAGCAGCAGAAAATACAGCCAATCGCCTTGTTGAAGAGGCGGTAAAAGAAATAAACGAAGACGACGCACATTACGTTGGTGTACGTTCTACTAAGGCAAAAAATAATAACGGAATAATAACAGCAAATTATTATACTAATGATCCAATAGATATTATTAAAGAATTTGGAACAGGGATTGTAGGTAGTGCTAATCCTTCAACAAGCCCATTTTTAAAAGACTTGGGTGGGGTAACAACTTCCTATGGAACATACACTATGTATGATACAAACGGACACGGGGAAGACGGTTGGTTTTACCCTAGTGGAAATGGTTATAGACATACGTGGGGTGAAATAGGAAGAAACGTATTCACAGACGTAAGCGCTGAAACAGAAGCAAAATTAGAAAAAGTATTCCAAGAAGAATTGCAGAAGTTATTAGGGGGTTAATAGGGGCAGACCAAATATAGAAAAAGATATTTTTAGTTACGCAAAAAAATATATTCAGGAAAACTCAAATTATTCTCCACACGTTTATTCTTCTAATCTAAAAGGAAAACCTAAACTTCCATTAGTATTAATAAAATACTATGACGATCCGTTGTATGACGAGTGTCTAGCAAAGGAAGAACAAAAGTGGAGAGTGACATATCAAATAGAAATATACGCTGAAGATACGGCAACACAAGTAAGACAAGAAATACGAAAAGAACTAACAGATTTAGTCAATGACGTGTTTGACAATTACTATGGATTTACAAGAAAAAGAAATAGAAATGTGCCAAACTTCGAGGACGAAAATCTAGATAGACAAATTCTACGATACGTTGGTATTGTAGACGAAAACAAAACAATATATAGATATTAAAGAAAGAGAGGAACAGAACAAGGGCAGACCCAACATTCACAACAGTAGCACATAATGATATAGGCACAAAATTATATGCAAAAAGTGGTAACGCATATCAATGGTTAATACCAATTAAGAGCGTACCTGCTTCAGGAGCAGAAGGTGGAACAATCGAGGTAACAGAGCTAGATAGCGAAATCAAGCAATATGTAGACGATAGAAAAGATACACCTACACAAGACTTTACATATAATAGAACAGCAGAAAAATATGAAGCTGTTAAAGCATTAGCTGACGGACAACCACACGAATTTTTAATAGTATTTTCAGATGGAACAGGTACTTATATTAAAGGTACTTGCCAAACTTGGAAAAATGAATTTAGTGCAGGTTCAGCACAAGAAGCTACATTACATATAGTAGCAACAAATATTGAAGATAAGACAGCAGCAGAAGTTACAACTTTACTTGGTTAATAAAAAGAAAGTGAGGAGCGAATTAGGAAACACATTGAATTAGAAATAGGGGGCAAGGAATATAAACTTGGTTTCCCTACAAGAAGAGACGCAATTAGAGCAGAAGACGAGGGATTAAACTTATTGGAAGGAAAAGTCTTGAAATTACAAAGTAAGTTATTTTATGGTGGCTTAAAAAGTTATGACCCTGAAATGACTGAAGAAAAATCAGACGAGCTTCTAGATAAGTATATAAATGAGGGTGGAGATATGGAAGAAGTTAATACCTTCTTATCAACTCAATACTCAAATTTTATAAAACCCCAAGCAGTCAAGAAAGTAAAGAAAATGAAAATAATAACAGAATAGAAGACCAAAAAGAGGAAGGGAAAACCTATAAAACGCTCAGAGAGTATTTTTATGATTTTCTCTTTCCAATGGCAATTACTTATGGTATGTCAACAACGGAGTTTTGGGAACAAGAGCCCGACTTATTGTGGGCATACCATAAATCATTTTTGGAGAGAATTAAAGTAGAACAAGCTACTAATAATTTTCAAGCTTGGCTGCAAGGAATGTATATATTCGACGGGGTAAGCAAAGCAATTTATAATTCTTTCGGCCGTAAACAAGGACAAAGAATTTTGGAATATGCTCCAAAACCTTATGATTTTGATACTAAAGAAAAAGACGAGCTCGAAAGAATACAAGAAATGGAAGAACGAATTAGAGCTAGAAACAAAGAGATAGCTCAAATATTAAATAAAAACAAGTAGGTAAGAAAAAGGGCAAATGAAATACAAGAAAATCTTTTATTAGACGTAACAAAAGCCAAAGAAAGCCTTGACAGTATAGAAGAAAAAGTAAAAGGGCTAGGTGCTTCTTTAGAAGCAACACCTAAAACAACAGGATTTTTAAAAGCAATTGAAAATATGTCAGCCTCAATAAGTGGCGCCGCTAAAGGCGGCCTTGGTAAAGCCCTTAAAGGTTTTCTAGAACTTTTTACAACAAATAAAATAGCAGAAAAAATTGGAAATAGCCCATTCCAAGACGCTGTCGATATGATAGAACAAGGAAACCTTTTTGCGGTAGCATTAGGAGCAATTACTAATGAAGAAGGCGAAATAATGGAAGGCAGTAGCAGATATTATGAAGACGCAATCGCCTTCCAAGAAACGCTACATAGCAAGTTGAAAACCAATATCGCCGAAATGCAGCAATATCAGGGTATGTTCTACAATATGTTTAAAGCCCAAATGGGAGACATAGATATTACACCGTATATTGACAAACACCAATTGCAGGACATAGCAGGCTACACTAGAGACGTAGACGTAAGCTTGTCAGAGTTTTTGTCTGAGCAAGTATCTAAGATGGCAGTTGATATGTCTTCTTTGTTTAATACTACACAGCAAGAAATGGCACGTAGACTTCAATCAGGATTATCAGGGCAAACGCAAACTCTTAGAGGCCACGGACTAGGCATTGATATAACTCTTGCTTCTTTACAAACAACAGCCGATCAATTAGGCATTGAAAAAAGCGTATCTCAAATGAGCTATGCAGAAAAAGAATTATTAAGATATATTTCAATAGTTAATCAAGCAGGCGTAGCTCAAGGCGACTTTGCTAGAACAATGGATCAACCTGCAAATCAAATGAGAATATTCCAAAACAATGTTAAAGAATTAAGACAAGCTTTTGGGGGGCTATTCGTAGAAATAGCAAACAGAATATTCCCAATTGTAAATGGTGTGGTTTCAGCAGTTGCAACGATATTAAAAGCTTTGGGGGCTATTTTTGGTTTTAAATTTTCAACAGGTGCAGAAGAGGTCAAAGGCTCTATTAACTCGGCGGCTGAAGGAGCAAATAATTTAGCTTCAGGAATGGGCGGAGCAGCCAAATCCGCAGCAGAATTTAAAAAGCAATTAATGGGCTTTGACGAAATAAATAATATTGAACCACCATCAGCAGGTGGCGGCGGCGGTCGGCGGTGGTCGGCGGCGGTGGCGGAGATCTTCTTCCAATAGACGAAGGAATATTGAAAGCATTAAAAGCTTGGGACAGTATGTTCGGAGAAATATCAGGAAAAGCTGACGAAATAAGAGATAAGATATTGTCGTGGTTTGGCTTAAATCCTGACGGAACCGTTTTAGACCCTAAACGTTGGGAAATGGTACAGACAATTGTTAAAGGCATTGGTGTTGCCATATTAGCTTGGTTTGGAGCAAAAACGCTTACAGGGCTTGCTTCTTTATTAGGACTAATGACTAAAGCACAAGCGGCAACAGTTGCTTTTGGTCTTACATTGGCAGTAACAGGACTATACTTTGACTATATGGGCAAGAAAAATTTAATAGATGGTACAGGCGATCTATCAGATTTTCTAATGGTCATAGGTGGCAAAGCAGCTTCAACATTAGGAATAGCAAGCATATTAAAAGCATTAATGGCTGACGGAAAACTATCTTGGGGAAGAGCATTAGTTATAAGCTTTGGAATAACTTTAGCATTATCAGGAATACAATCTCTAGGTGATGGAATAAAGACAGGCAATATAAAAGAAGCAATAGTTGGCGCAGTAGAAACCGCAGTTGGAACGATATGGGTTCCTATATCAATAGGAATTAAATCTTTTGGCGGTGGTGTAGCAGGCATTAAGGGGCTTGCAAATGCACTTAATGGATTGAACGCAGGAAAACACGCTGCTGAGATTAATACCCTTGGTGGAGCATTAGGCACTTTAGCAGGGAAAGCAGCAATGGCAGCAGGTGGAATAGCGGGAATTGCAGCAATGACAGCAGGTGGGTATAACAATATGAAAAACTACGCCGAAGGAACACAAAACACAGCTCAATCAATGCTTGGATTAACGGCAAGCATAGGTGGTGCAGCAGGTGCAGGAGCATTACTTGGAACAGCGGTGCTACCACGGTGTTGGAACCGCAATAGGTGCGGTTGCAGGTGCGGCAATAGCATTTGGTGGAAATATGGTAGGTTTACACCAAGGAATGAACGATACAAAAATTTCCGCAGAGGAACTTGAGAGAGTTTTAAGATCAAGCAATAAAGCCTTAGAAGAAGGAACAGCAGCTTATAATAATAGCGTAGTAGCTGCACAGGAATATTCAAAGACAATAGCAGACACATATCAAGCCAAAACAGCTAACTTAGAATTAACACAGAGATATAAAGACAGATTAATGGAACTTGTCGACAGCAATGGAAATGTAGCAGGTTCAGAAAACGAAGTTAAAACTATATTAGAAGAATTAAACGCTCAATTAGGTACAAATTTCCAACTTCAAGATGGGCATATAACACAAAATGGTGAAGTATATGATAGTTACGAAGAATTAAATAGTGCAATAGAAGAAAACATAAAAGTTTTAAAACGTCAAGCAATGCAGGAGATAATTACTGATAACTATAAAGAAGCTATGAAGTTTGAAAAAGACTACAAGAAGAATATGGAAGAAGTAGCAGCAGCAAGAAAGAAAGCAATAGAGGAAGCACACCAAGTGGGCCTTGCGTACGGGTTTGAAAGCGACGCTTATAAACAAGCAATGGCAAATGAACAAGAGCTAGCAAAACAACAAAAAACCTTATGGGAACAGCACGGACAATATACTCAAGACATTGCAAATTATGAGAGCGATATGGCTAAAACGTTTGACGAAAGTGCCGATATTATAATCGACGCCGAAACAGGAAAAATGGAAATTCTTTCAGGAACAGAAAGACAAATTCGCGAAACAATGGCAATGACACAAGAACAAATGATTGATTTAGCTAAGACGAGTACAGAAGAGTGGAAAGCTAAATATGATCAATTAAATGAAGACCAAAAGATTTCTATGCTAGCTATGTCAACTACAATAGAAACCCTAAGTCCTACAATAATAAGCGAATGGGCAAAGTTAGCTGAAACTTCAGCAGACAGATTTAGCGAAGAAATAAATTGGGTACCTGAGGACGCAAAAGGTGCGATACTAGCTTCAATAACAGCAACAAACGGATTAACCCCAACACTCGCTAAAGAATGGGAAAGTTTAGCTTCTAAATCACAGGACGAATTTGCCGCAGCATTACAAAAAGTTGAGCCAACAACTAGAAAAGAAATTTTAAAATCAATAAGTACAACACAAGCAAATATTGAAAAAAATAGATTAACGTGGCAAAATTTTGCTAAACAATGTCCTGACGAATATGTAGCAGCATTATCAGAACTTGACCCTGCAACAGCAGACGCAATCAAGACAGTTGTAAGTAACTTAGATCAAGACGTAAGTGTTGAACAGGCTTATAGCAATTTAGGAAACAGAGGAACTGAAAGCTATGACAAATCAGTTAATGCCGTTGCAAAATGGTCAGGAATTAATGAGGCTACACTTCAAAAAATACGTAATTGGACGGGAACGCTTGACGTTTCAGGTACCACAAGAAACAAGGGAGAAAATAATATCTCAAGTCTTTCTAGTGGAATTAACTCAAAATCGTGGTTAGTAAATAACGCAATAGCAACAGTTAGAAATTATATGAATAGCGTAGATAGTGGACTTTCACCTTGGACCAAAGCTGCAAACTTCGTACAAGGATTGATTAATGGATTTAATGATAAATTTCCAACGTTATCTAGAACAGTATCAAGTATTGCCACTAAAGTTGGTAAAATCTTTAGTGGAAATTGGTTAGAGCGTTCACCATCTAGACTAGCTAAACAACAAGGTGCATACTATGTAGAAGGTCTAGAAATAGGCTTTGAAAACGAAGAAAACAGTTTATATAAGACAGTTGGCAAAATTGCTGATGGTGTAACAGTAACAATGTCAGATACACTATCAGGACAAGCAACAAACTTAACACAAGCCGTGCAAGATAATATTCAAGTACAATCAACAGCCACAATAAGTGGAACAGTACAAAACAATATGAAGGAACTAATAGCAGAAGCAGTAACAAACGCAAATGTAAACGTAAACATAGAAGCAAAGACAGAGGAAGGCGTAATCGTAAGAAAAGCAACAGATGGAATTAATTCATATATTAGACAAACAGGCGAAATGCCATTCCCTGTACTAATTTAAGGAGAATGAATTAGGGCACAACAACCAAATTTAATAATAGTAGATGGCACGGAATTAATGCCCTACTTAGGTGACGAAGGTTATGAAGTAGAATGGTATGACTTAAGTTATGATACAGGTAGAAATGCGAAGGGTTATATGATATATAACCCTGTCGCAGAAAAATACAAAATAATCCTTCACACCAAAAATTTAAACAGAAACGAATTAGTAGCTTTCTTTCAAAAGATAGCTGCTAACAAGAAATTAACGGTTCAATTCTTTGACCCGTTTACAGGAACAATGAAAACCATTTATTGTTATCGTGGTGACAGAAGCGTAACAATGAAATGGAACAGGACTTCAACAGGAATACTATACACGCCAACAGACATAAGTCTAATTGAGCTATAAGGGGGCGAGAATAGGTATCAAATAAGTGCAGCAGCACGAGATAAAATAACAGACATTTATAGAACAGGCTTTAGTGGAAAAATAATAGGAAATGACATACAGCCAATAACAGATGGGCTAGACGGAACTCTTCAATCTTTTAAGATAGAAGAAATCTTGCATTCTAACGGCACTTGGATTGGTAGAACTATTTGTAAAAAGGTGACAATAGAAACGTTAGACAATATAGACCTAAGTGGAAAAGAAGTAAAGCCAATTACAATGGTCGAGCTAGATGATGGAGCTCAAGAAGAGATACCATTTGGGACCTTCATAATGGATCGCTTAACGGCAGAACAAGTAAAAACACATACAGCCAATACAGGTTATGACTATATGATCAAGTTTAGAATACCTTATGAACATACTCTAGGCACTAACTTTACAGCCTTACAGTTATTTAACAATATATGTGAGCAAGCAGGTGTTACAGCAGGTTCAACAAGCTTTGTCAATTCGGATTATGTAATAGCAGGAAATCCATACACTAATGGTGAAACTTGTGAGGACGTTTTAAAAGATTTGGCTAAACTTGCAGCAGGGTTCGCAAAAATAGGAAGAGACGATAAATGCTACATTCAGACTATTACATATAATAGTGAGCAAGTAGAAGAAATTTCGGGAATGGATTATACAGACGAATTTGAAATATATGGAGCGTATGGTTCAATTAATAAGCTACACGTAGGTTTAAGCCAAGTAGATGGGGAATACGTAGAAAGAAAGAGCCCACGGAAGTATTGAATTAGAAGGTGAAACTTTAGTAGAAATCAACGATATTTGGTTATTACCTGACGAGGCAGCGAGAACAGCAGTAATTGACAATATGTGGTCAGCAATAGGATTACTAAGATATGAAGGCTTTAAATGTAAATATAAAGGTTTTCCTTATCTAGACGCAGGCGACAAAATTTTATTAACAGATAATGAAGATAATGAGAATACTTCAATAATTTTCAATCATACATTTACTTATAACGGTTCTTATGATGGAGAAATAGATACACCTCTAGTAACAAAAACGGAAACGCAATTTATTAACAATCAAAACACAGCAAAGAAAAATTTCAGAAGAGTAGAGCTAGCGGTAGATAAGATTAACGGTGTAATGTCTTCAGTAATTGAAACACAAGACGAGCAATCACAAACATTAACAGAGTTAAGACAGACAGTAGGTGGATTAGAGACAACGGTTGAAGAAACAACTCAAGCCGTATCAGATCTAGAAGAAACAACAAAAGTATTTACGGTAGACTTAGAAACATATTCAGTAGTAATTCCAACAGACACAGACAAGAAACCGCTTAACAATCAAACAATACAAATTAATACATATTCATTTTTTAAAGGTGCAAGTGTAACACCGACAATAACAAAAAGTGCAGACCATACAGGAATAACTTGTACAACGGGCACAAATAAAATTACTTTTACCGTGTCAGCGAATACGGTAATATCGACAGAAAATAATCCTTACACATTTACTTTTGTGTATAGAGATAGCGACAATCACGTGTGGTCATTAAGCAAAGTTGTAATGGTAACGCTAGCCGTTAAAGGTGCTCAAGGCCAACAAGGACCTCAGGGCGAACAACGGAGAACAAG
>Ga0247611_10006989_pt1 | contig 14335 bp, 12 predicted proteins | sample 177DNAGHGhighgp2_FD_192422 | JGI IMG/M metagenome (GOLD analysis project Ga0247611, IMG submission 192422) | Sheep rumen microbial communities from Palmerston North, Manawatu-Wanganui, New Zealand - 1770 DNA GHGhigh gp2 | ecosystem: Host-associated > Mammals > Digestive system > Stomach > Rumen...
AAATTTTCGTCGAACTGCTGAAAGACTGCAATATAACTGCGCGAGTGTTGCCGACTGCAGAAGTCTTGACGCAATGTGAAAAGTTGGGCTTGACGCCTAAACAAATTATCGCCGTGCAAGGTCCTTTCTCAACTGAACTAAATATCGAAATGTTCAAACACGCGCAGGCAGAAGTTATCGTAACGAAAGACGGCGGCACAATCGGCGGCGCAGATACAAAAATTGCCGCAGCGCAGATTCTAAATTTACCGGTTGTCGTGATTGACAGACCGAAAATTAGTTATCCGAACGTTGCGGCAACTTTCGACGAAGTTTTTAAATTCCTTGTGACTTTGAAATATTCAATAATCAGCAACGCAGTATTAGCCGCCATTGCAAAACATTCAAAGTAAATTTTATTCTTCGATAATGTAAGCCTTCAAAATTTCGCCGTAATATGCAATATGTTCATCAGCCGCGCCTTCAGCGTCTGCAGGATAAAAATTTTTGAAACGGTACGAAATTTTTTTAACCGGCTGAACCTGTTCAAAGACTACGCGACATTCAATCGTCAAAGGCAATTCCTTAATCGCCGGCGGACGAATTTCATCAGCGTCAACCAAATGTGCGCCTGCCTTTGCAAGCTTGTCAATTTCACGCCCGCTGATACTGCCGCACAAGCCTATAATTTTCGCCGCCTCTTTTTCGTACTTGCCGCCGTACGGTGCGCAAATTGTAAATTCGCCCGTGCGTTCCAAAAGTTCATAAGTAAAGCGGCTTTCACGTACATACGCGGTAAAAATTGGCTTGCCCCATTCAATACCGATAGTGCCCCATCCGATTGTCATTGCATTAATACAATCTTCAGCTTCACTTGTCAGCAAAATTCCTTTCGGCAACGCCTTAAAAATTTCGCCTGCATAATCGAAAATATTAATTTCCTTTTTTGTCAACTAAAACACCTTCCTAAAACTGAATTTAAAATTTTATTGAATAGAAATAAAAAAGGTCGCCCGCCGTATCGCTTTTTGTCATTTACTTTAAGCTGCAAGATATCGCGGCGAACGCGGCAACCGCCTATAAGCAGTGAAACCTTTGACGCGAAAAAGGCAGGCGGGCGACGCTTCTTTCTTTTGGGCGGGTTGCAATGCGAGGAGTACGAGCATTGCTCCTTTCTATAAAGAAAGAAAAGCCGCATTTATAAAATAAATTTTAAAAATCAAACAAACTCATTTGGTTACTTTCTGCAAGCCCGTTTAAACAGCCGTGCTCCTGCAATACGGCAATACTTGTTTTGTTGATACCTGCGCGAGTGCGTAAATCTTCAATGGAAATAAATTTACCGCTTTGACGGGCGGCAACAATATTTTTGGCGGCAGTTTCGCCGACGCCCGACAATGACTGCAACGGCGGCAGTAACGAATTTTTCAGCATTATAAATTTTTCTGCGTCAGATTTATACAAGTCAACTTTTTCAAAAGTAAAGCCGCGCAGTAACATTTCATACGCAAGCTGCATAACCGCCAAAGTTCCTTCCTCTTTCAAGTCAAGTTCACGTTCATTTGAAGTTTTTTCCAATTCGTCAATTTTAGACTTAATGTAAGTTTTGCCTTTAGAAATTTCCTGCGCGTCAAATTCGGCGGCACGAATCGAAAAGTAGGCGCAGTAATACGCCAACGGGTAATGAACTTTACAATAAGCAATTCTGTAAGCCATTATAACATAAGCTGTAGCGTGCGCGCGCGGGAATAAATATTTAATTTTTTGGCAGGATTCAATATACCACTCCGGCACATTGTGCGCCTTCAAATCTTCGACGGCGTCAGCAGAAATACCTTTGCCCTTGCGTACATTTTCCATAATTTTAAAACTTTTCAGCGCGTCAACGCCGCTGTGAATCAAGTACATCATAATATCATCACGCGCCGAAATTGCATTTTTCAAAGTGCAAATTTTTTGTTTAATTAAATCCTGCGCGTTGCCCAGCCAAACGTCCGTACCGTGCGAAAATCCCGAAATTCTGACTAAATCGCTGAAACAGTTCGGTTGAGTGTCGTCAATCATCATTCTTGTAAAACTTGTGCGAAATTCAGGTATGCCGAAAGTACCGCTGTTAGTGCCGATTTGTTTAGGCGTCAAATTAATTGCGTCAGTTGAATTGAAAATGCTTAAAGTTGCTTTATCGTCAAGCGGAATTGTCAGCGGGTCAACGTGCGTTAAATTTTCCAACATTTTTATAACTGTAGGATCATCGTGCCCTAAAATATCCAACTTGACAAGCCGAGAGCTTATCGAATGATAATCAAAGTGCGTTGTAATTGTATCGGGAGCTTTTTTGCCGGCGGGGTGTTGAATCGGCGTGAAATAGTGAATATCCATATCACGCGGCACAACCATAATACCTGCGGGGTGTTGCCCGGAAGTCGTTTTAACGCCTATGCAACCTTTCGCAACTTTAACGAGGTATGAACCGTGCTTTTTTAAATTTTGTTCGGAAAAATATTTTCGAGTGTAACCGAGCGCGGTTTTATCTGCAATAGTCATTATACTGCCTGCGCGGTAAACATTGTGCTTGCCAAATAAAATTTCGGTGTACTTGTGCGCGGCTGATTGATATTCGCCCGAAAAATTTAAATCAATGTCAGGTACTTTATCGCCGTCAAAGCCCAAAAATACCGCAAAAGGTATATCGTGCCCGTCCTTCGTCAAAGGGTAGCCGCAAACTGGACAGTTTTTATCTTCCAAATCGTAGCCGCAATTTACCGAGCCGTCAGTAAAAAATTTGCTGTATTGACACTTGGGGCAGCGGTAATGCGGCGGCAGCGGATTAACTTCAGTAATGCCCGTCATTGTTGCAACGAATGAAGAACCTACCGAGCCGCGTGAACCTACCAAATAGCCGTCGTCATTGGATTTTTTAACCAACATTTGCGCAATTAAATATAAAACCGAAAAGCCGTGCGCGGTAATCGGTTTAAGTTCCTGCGCGAGTCTGTCTTCAACAATTTTGGGCAAATTTTCGCCGTACAATCTGCGCGCCTTTGAATAAGTCATTTTTTGAATTTTATCTTCCGCGCCGGGCAATGCAGGCGAATATAAATTATCGGGAATAGGCTTTAACACTTCGACAGAATCAGCAATTTTGTTGGGATTTGTAACAACTGCCGCGTAAGCCGTTTCTGCGTCGAGGTAGTCAAATTCTTTCAACATTTCTGCAGTTGTGCGAAGGTACAAAGGCGGCTGTTTATCGGCGTCCTTAAAGCCCTTGCCGTTCATCATAATTGCGCGGTAAATTGAATCGTCTTTATTTAAAAAATGTGCGTCACAAGTTGCAACGAGCGGCTTATTTAATTTCTGCGCGAGGGCGGCAACTTTTTTGTTAATGTCAATTAAATCATCGTCAGTTTGAATGTCAGGAAATTTATCACTGCGCTTTAAAAAGTCGTTGTTTTGGTACGGTTGAATTTCTAAGTAATCGTAAAAGTTTGCAATTTCTTCAATTTCGGCTTCAGATTTACCTTCGACAATGGCGCGGATTAATTCGCCCGCTTCACAAGCTGAACCTAAAATTAAACCTGCGCGAAATTCCTGCAATAAAGTTTTCGGAATGCGCGGAGTATTGTGCATATACTTAATTTGACTGATTGAAACAAGCCGGTAAAGCTTTTCTAAGCCGGTTTTATTTTTTGCCAAAATGATTATGTGATTGGCGAATTTTTGTTCCAAATCGTTGACGAGGTAGCCTTCCATACCGTAAATAATTTTAATATTTTTGCCCTGCTTGGAAAGTTTTTTGGCAGTGTCGGCGGCTTCAGGGAACGCTTGAATAACGCCGTGATCTGTTATCGCAACTGAAGACCAGCCCCAATTTACAGCAGTTGTAATTAAAGTTTCAGGCGAAATGACGGCGTCCATTTGGCTCATAGTTGTATGAACGTGCAATTCAACGCGCTTGTTTTCTTCAGTATCCTCTCGCGCAGGACTATTCTCAAGAATTTCAACTTTTTCAAGCAGTAAAACATTTTCTTTCAAATAGTCATCGTGCTTGACGTTGCCTTTAACTTTGACACGCTGCCCTGCCTTTAAACTTTCGACAAATTCAACTGCAGTATCTTTTGAGCCGCTGTTGAAAAATTTTTTGCAAATAATGCCGTCGGTATCGTCAATGACGCTGAATGTTACTGCGCAAGAACCGCCTTTGAACTCGCGCAGGTTTACGCCGTAACCGTACGTAACCTTTTTAATATCTTCGCCAATTTCGCCGCTGATAATTACTTTTTCGTTGTCTTCTTTAAGGTTTTCAATTTTAGTAATTGCGCCATTAATTTTGCCGAAAAGTTTATTTTTCGAAGTTTCAACAGAAGATTTTTTTTCTTGAACGGTTTTAACAGGTGCGGACGGCTTTTCAAAATTTTTATCAGAAATATTTTCTTGTTCAGCCTGCGCGGGAAATTCTAAGGAAAAGTTATCTTCGTTGAAAGTTTCGGCAGAAATATTTTCTTGCAGGGTTTTAACAGGTGCGGGCGGCTTTTCAAGATTCTTATCAGAAAAATTTTTTTGTTCAGCCTGCGCGGGAAATTCTAAAGGAAGGTTATCTTCGTTGAAAGTTTCGGCAGAAATATTTTCTTGCGCGGGTTTAACGGGTGTAGGCGGCTTTTCAAGATTCTTATCAGAAATATTTCCTTTTTCAGCTTGCGCGGGAAATTCTAAGGAAAAGTTATCTTCGTTGAAAGTTTCGGCAGAAATATTTTCTTGAAAGGGCTTAACGGGTGCATGCGGCTTTTCAAAATTTTTATCAGAAATATTTTTTTGTTCAGCTTGCGCGGGAAATTCTAAGGAAAAGTTATCTTCGTTGAAAGTTTTTGCTAAAAAATTTTTATTAAACGGCTTACTTGGCTTAGGAATTTGTAAAATATTAAATTCGGTTGTTATTTTATCTCCCAGTTTTTCATTTAATGCATTTTCATTTTCACGCACAATATTTTCTGTAACAACCGCACGTGGATTTATGAAAATTACGCATTGTTTTCGATTTTCAAAAAATAAAATTTCAAGTATACGCCAACTTTCAGGTAAAAATTTATAAAGCATCTTCCAAAATTTTTTATTTTTTCGTGGAACTCTAAAAGAACTCATTTAATTTGCCTTTCTAAACATATGAGAAAAATTCGGCGAATACAACTGCGATTTTTCGTAAACCTTATTCAAACAATCCCCAACGATAATTAAGGCGGTACGTTCAATTTTTTCGGCTTTAACCTGCGCGACGATATTTTTTAAATTGCCGCGCAAAATTTTTTCATCGTGCCACGACGCCTTTTCAACAACTGCAACTGGCGTATCTTCAGTCAAGCCGGCAGAGAGTAAATCTGCAACAACATCTTCAATAAGCGCGATTGAAAGGAAAATGCAAAGTGTAGTTTTGTGAACTGCAAGATTTTTCAAAGATTCGCTGTCAGGTACGGGAGTTTTACCTGCCGCGCGGGTAATGATAACAGTTTGAGTAACGCCGGGCAAAGTGTATTCTTGCTTTAAAGTTGCAGCCGCCGCTAAAAATGAACTTACACCCGGCACAATTTCAAAGGGGATATTGTTAGCGTCGAGAAAGTCAATTTGTTCCTGAATTGCGCCGAAAATCGAAGGGTCGCCTGTATGCAGGCGCACAATATTTTTTCCGGCTGAGTTCGCAACTTCTATAACCGCCAAAACTTCGTCAAGCGTCATTGTTGCAGAGTTGTAAATTTCGGCGTCTGCCCTGCAAACTTTCAAAAGTTCCACATTAACCAAAGAGCCCGCGTAAATTATTACTTCCGCCTCGCGCAGAAGTCGTTGTCCTTTGACTGTAATTAATTCAGGGTCGCCCGCCCCCGCTCCTATTATATATACCATTTTTATTTTCCCTTCCAATCGGCGTTTTCTTTGCAAATTTTTAAAAGTTCGGGATTAACCAAAGAGCCTGCGTAAATTATTACTTCCGCCTCGCGCAGAAGTCGTTGTCCTTTGACTGTAATTAATTCAGGGTCGCCCGCCGTAACGCTTTTTGCCTGTTTGCTTAAAATATTGACCCGCCGTCGAACGCGGCGGTAACGTGTTGCTTTTGAAACGTTCGACGCGAAAAAGGCAGGCGGGCGACGATTCTTTCTTTGGTACTTTCTTTCTTCTAAAGAAAGAAAGTACATAAAACATAATAAAAAATAATTATCTTACGACGTAAACTACAGAACTTTCAATCAAGCCGTTTTCAGCCATTAACTTTTTGCCGAAAAAATTTTTGTCGTACTGCGTAACAGTAAAGCCTGCAGATTTAAGCCGCTGTAAAAAGCCCGCCTTTGAATATGCCCTGATATGGTCATTTTGCCCAAAACGCCGCCAACGCTCCGCAATATCTGTGCAATTAGGATCTTCATCAATTTCAACGCGCTTTAAATCCAACGGCACTACTACAATTCCGCAACCGTCCTTTGAAAGAATCCGCCGCAGTTCCTGCATTGCCTTTAAATCGTCTGTTACGTGTTCCAAAACGTGCGAACAAATAAAAAAGTCTATGCTGCCGCTTGCAATTTCTTTCATATCCGTAATATCAAGCCGATAATCTGCCGCCTCAAATAAATCTGCAGTTTTATAATCCGCAAGCGGGAAATTTTTCTTGATAAAATTTGTAAGACAAGGGCGCGGCGCAATGTCAAGAATACGAATTTTTTTATTTGCATCCAGAATTTTTTTCATAACAAGTGCAAAGGCGCGTTCCCTGTCTGCACTGCCGCAAGCAGGACAGCTGTACTCGCGCAGGTTTAACATTTCGTATTCAACGTCGAAATTAAAATTATTTTCCTTGAGCGTTTTTAAAAAATTTTCGTCAAGCGGCAAATAATTTTCAACTTCCGCGCCGCAACACGCGCAAATTTTTTTATTTGCTTTACGGTCAAGATTAAATTTAGTAACTGCTGCTATCGGCGAAGTTGCAGAATTCAGCGGGCAACCAACTTGACAGCCGCGAAAATCTTCACGCAAAATTCTGTAGCGCACTGAAGCATATTCAAATGAATTTAAAATTTCGTCCCAATTCACGCGGTTATTTTCGGCGTCTATAAAATTTTTTATGTTCAAAGTAGATTCAAAAAAGCAACAAAAATTAACTGCGCCGCTCGGCGTCACGTCCAGTCCGTCCCACGGCGCAGAGCAAATATCCCTGTCAGCATTTTTTTTCAAATGCAAAGTCGGCGAAATGTCATTTACAAAATCAAGTTCAGCTTTACCTGCGGCGCGGCGAATTGCATTGCGCTTTTCAAATTCGGCTGTAATTGAACGGTCTTTTGCCAATTCCAAAAATTTTGCGTACTTTTTATTTAAAACTTCAAGTGGCGTTGCTTCAACTTCCTGCTGTAAAATTTCCACTTCTTTCGTCGGTATCCACAATCTGAAATAAATCAAAAATTTTTCTGCCAAAACGCGCTCCAGTTCCATCAAGGTTTTTAATGCAGGGCGGCTTGTTTCGGGATTGGAAAAATATTCGCTCGTCATATCGTTTTCGGTGTAGTCGAAGAAAAAAACTGCGAAACCTGCGCGAAGTTTTAAGGCAAGTTCCAAAAAATTTAAAATGTCATCAGCATTATCCTTATTGATAACCATAGAAAGGTCGGGGGCAAAACAAATTTTATCTTCAGCCGTAAGTTTGGCAAGATAACTTTTTAAATTGCGAAGAATAAGCGGGAACATTTTTTTTGCGGTCGAAGAGTCATCGCCGTCCCAACAACTTTTTGCAAAAACTTCGGTATTGGAGGCATTTATTGAAAAGTGCGTCTTGAAAAGATTTTTACACGCCAAATCTTGAAATTTTTCATTAAAGGCAATTCCGTTTGATTCAGTCATAATGGTAACACGCGGAAAATTTTCGCTCAAAAATTTCATATAGTTATAACTTTCCTTAGCAAAAAAAGCGTCGCCGCCGGTTATCAAAATAACGCCCGCCGAACTGTAAAGCGGTTTGCAAATTTCATACAACCAATTTGAGTCCATAGCGTGAGTGGCTTCTTCACCAAAAGTTAAACGAACGCCGCAATAACGGCATTTTGCATTACAGGCATTGGTAATTCGTACGCGCAAAAGTCCGCCGCTAAATTCGCTTTTACATTCGGGATGACGCGCCAAAATTGCAGGCATAGCTGCTTTAATTTCAGATTTATAACGCCCTTCACGCAGTCCGCACTTTTCAAAATGCAGCAGGGGATTTAAATCCGCTTCGGCAACGTCGGGATTCTTTTGCAAATAATCTGCAGTTGAAAAAAAGGCGGAAGGATTTTTTCCTTCACGCCAGCCAATTTTCAAATAATGCTCCGCCGCATCCAAATATTCTCCGTAACCGTAATTCTTACAGTACCACGCCGCGTCAAACAGCAGAGATTTTTTTATCAAATTTTTATCTTCCAAATTAAAAGCCTCCTTCGCTTTTAGCCTTTTAAAAAGTTTTATTTTTTTTTATGTACTTTTCCTGCACAAGCCCGCCGCTTTAATATTGGTAGTAAATCCCTTTTGTGACACGAACTTTTTTACGTACAAAGGTTACTGTCAGTGACACGCCGCGTCAAACAGCAGAGTTTTTTTTTAGCAAATTCTTATCTTCCAAATTAAAAGCCTTAATAGCGTTTAAAAAGTTTTATTTTATAAAAGTGTTTTTCTTTGCGCCCTTTTCTTTTAATTTAGCAGCACAAGGCGGGCGAAGATTATACATTTATTTTTGAAAAGTTTTCAATCCGGTAAAGGCAAATTGAGCGAGTCCTGCGCGAGGGAATTTACTGTGGCGAAAGAGCTGCTTTTTTTGAAAATCAAACTTTTATTTTGCTGATTTGCATATCATTATGCCAATGAACATAGCCGCCGGCTAAAGACAAAAATTTATTGGGGCTGATAACTTTAAATTGTACGGCAAGCGGCACAAAATCGCAAATGTCAGGCGAATCTAAACTTTCTTCAACAGGCATTGAAATTGCACAAGCAAAATTATAAAGTTCCTGCCGAAGTTCAACTTTGAATTTCCAGTCAACAACATAGACTTCACCTTGTTTAGCGTCAAAAATCGCTTTAACGTCGCTGAAGCGTGAATCGGTGTAAACCAAATCGACGCCGTTTTTATTGCGAATGTGATAACTCATCCCCAGAATCGGTACATTTTCATTAAATTTTATAACCATCCGCAAAATGACTTCTTGCCCGAAAATTACTTCAAAAAGCGGCTCGCCTTCCAAACTCAAAAGTTGTATATTTTCAAAATTAGCCTTGCCGTTTTGTACGCGCTGATAGGCGGAATTCTTTTTAAAAATTTCTTGATTGAGTTTTAAATTTTCTTCAGTAACAGGCAGATTAATTTTTTCACCGCCAAATTTTGTACTTGCGCTTTTCATTTCGTCAATTAAAGCAGTAACCGCGCCGTTTTGTCCGCTGCTTAATTCGTGCCGCATTTTTATTATTGAATCGTTGTAAGCCTCAACAACTTCCTTTGCCGAAGCGTCCATTACAATTTTTCCTGCGTCAATCAAAAAAGCGCGTTGACATAAATTTTTTACTGCAAAGGTATCGTGGCAGACAAAAATTACTGTTACGCCGCTTTCAATCATTTTGCGCATTTTGTCCATACATTTACTTTGAAAAAATGCATCGCCTACACTTAACGCCTCGTCAACTATTAAAATATCCGGCTCAACAAAAGCATTAACGGCGAAGGCAAGACGTGCAAACATTCCGCTTGAATACGTTTTTACCGGTTGTTTAATGAATTCGCCAATATCCGCAAATCCAATTATATCTTCAATTTTTGAATCCATTTCTGCGCGAGAATAATCCATTAAAAGCCCGTTCATATAAATATTTTCAACGCCCGTCATTTCAGGATTGAAACCCGCGCCGAGTTCCAAAAGTGAAGCAATTTTCCCCGTAACTTCCAAAGTGCCGCTTGAAGGCATCAAAACGCCCGTAATAATTTTTAACAGCGTAGATTTACCCGCGCCGTTTCTTCCTACAAGCCCCACATTTTCACCGCGCCGAATTTCAAACGACACGTCGCGCAGGGCGTAAAAATCTTTGCTGTAGCGTTTGTGAAAAGGGATTAACGCCTCCTTCACGCGGTCAATATCTTTTTCATAAATTTTATAAAACTTCGATATATTTTCAGCTTTTATTACAACTTCGCCCATAAAATTTTCCCTTATAAAACGTCTGCAAAGTGCGGACGCAACTTTTTAAAACATATCGCCCGCACATCGCGCAGGGCGTAAAAATCTTTGCTGTAGCGTTTGTGAAAAGGGATTAACGCCTCCTTCACGCGGTCAATATCTTTTTCGTAAATTTTATAAGCCTTTGATATATTTTCAGCTTTTATTACAACTTCGCCCATAAAATTTTCCCTTATAAAACGTCTGCAAAGTGCGGACGCAACTTTTTAAAACATATCGCCCCTATAAACATTACCGCTAACGTTATCAACCAATATTGCAGCGTTAACTCCGAATGCTCCCAAAACCATTCGTGATAAATAAAACTTTGCCTGTAACCTTCCACAAAATAATAAGCCGGATTCATTTCAAAAATTGCGTGATATTCTTCCGGCACAATTTTTAAACTCCAAAATATCGGCGTCGCCCAAAAGCCGAATTGCATTACCATTGCCACAAATTGTCCCACGTCGCGCAGAAATACAGTTATCGCACTCGTAAGCCAAGATATTCCCAACGCAAGGCACATCATCGCAAATAAATAGTACACTATCTGCAAATTGTAAATCGACACCGAATAGCCGTAAATTGCAAACATTAAAAACAGTACGCCTACAAAAAATATATGCACTACCAAAGCTGAGGCAATTTTCACTATCGGCAAAAGTTCAACTCTGAAAACTATTTTCTTGACTAAAAATGCACTTTCTACAATCGAAGTTGACGCACTCTGTATACATTCACTGAAAAAAAACCAAGGGAACATTCCGCAAATCATCCACAATATAAAAGGGAAATTGTCTACCGGCATTGACTTAAAGCCTACTTCAAACACGAACCAAAAAATTATTACCGTGATTGTAGGTTGTATGAACGCCCATAAAATTCCTAAATATGAACCCAAATATCTTTGTCGAAAATCCCTTTTCGTCATTTGCCACAAAAGTTTTCTGTTGTGAATTATATCGAAAATCAGCCACAAAAGAGCTTTTAAATATCTCAAAAAAATTTTTCCCGCCTTTCAAACATACGCGCCAACAATGTATCCGCCGTCCACAAAAAAATTTTGCCCCGTGATTAAATCTGCGCGAGGACTTAACAAAAATAAAATCATTCCCGTAACGTCAGCGGGACTTGCAACGCCCAAAATTTGTTTTGAAATAAATTCATCGTCGATAAAGTTATTTTCAAGCATAGCCGTTTTAACAGCCGCAGGAGCCACAGAATTGAGCCTGTGCCCGCTGTTGATAACTTCCTTAGCAAAGACCTTTACAGACGCCTCTACAGCCGCCTTAGCCGCCGAATAAGCGAATAAACCTTTAGAGCCGTAATTTGCAGCAATGGAACTCATTACCACGAATGAAGATTTTTCATTGGCAAATTTTTTCTTCGTGGCAACCTGCAGAAAATTTACCATTCCCCAAAAACTTGTATCAAAAATTTTTCTTGCAAGTTCGGTATCAAAACTTTTTAGCGGCGTAAATCCTGCAATTCCCGCGCAGTAAATCCCGCCGTCAATTTTGCCGTAAACATTTTTAAAACTTTCAAGCGCGTTTGCCCAATCTTCAGCCTTCGCGCAGGTTACGTCCAAACTTGCAGTGAAAATTTTTTGCGGCGAAATCTTTTTAAGTGCGTCAAGGCGTTCAACATTTCTTGCAACGGCTAAAACATTTGCGCCGCTGTGAACAAGTTCAAGCGCGGCTTGCTTGCCAATTCCTGAAGTTGCACCTGCTACGACAAAATTTTTTCCGCTGAAATCGAAAGTTACGCCCATTATTTCCCCTCTGCGAATTTATATAAATCTGCAACTGTTTCAGCCGTTTTCAAAGTGTCCGGCGTCAAATTTTTACCCAACTTTGAATTGCAGTACGACAAAAAAGATATAAAGCTTAATGAATCCCATTCCGCAATTTCGGCAAGTTTCGTATCTGGCGACAAATTTTTTTCAGTGTCGATTAAATCTGCCAACATTTTTAAAAATTCTTTTTCACTCAAAATTAACACCTCAAATAAAATTAGTGGTACTACTAATTTTTCAAATTTCAACTGCAGGATTTCCGAAAACCTTCGCGCAGGACTTTACCTTTTTCAAAACAACACTGCCTGCGCCTATATACGCGCCGTCTTCAATTTTAACATTCGGAATAAGCGTAGCATTTGCGCCAATGAAAACTTCCGCGCCGATTTTCGCCTCGCCGCAAATTACCGCTTGCGGCATTACGCAACTGTACGCGCCAATTTCTGTATCGTGCCCGACTGTTACCGAACTGTTCAAAATTACAAAGTCCCCAATTTTAGCAAGCGTGCTGATTTCTGTGCCGTGAATAATTATGACGCCGCGTCCAATTTCGGCATTCGGCAAAATGTAAACGTCATTTGCAACGATATTTATAAAATCTGCGCGACGTTGCAACATTTTTTCAATAATATTTCTGCGAACATTCGGCGCGGCAATAGCGCAAGTGAAAACATCATCTTCACAAATTTTATAGCCGTCAATATCGCCCAAAATTTCTGCAGGCAACTTTTCATAATCTGCAGGCGAAATTTTTTTATCGCCGTCCAAAAAGCCCTTGATTTTAAATTCTGTATTGAAACCGGCGGAAAATTGCGCGTGCCAAAAAACTTCACGGGCGAAATTTCCCGCGCCTATTATTACTAAATTTTTCAAAGTTCAAACATCCTCACGCCAAAAATTTTTGTGCATTGAGCAATTTTTAATTATAAAGCGCGGCAGGAAATTTTCAAGCCGCCCCAAACTGTAGCCGAAAAATTTCATCACGTCACGGAAAAACGCCTCAAAACATTCACGCGGATTATTTTTCCAGAGCGCAGAATATTTTTCACAGACAAATTTTTTACCTACCCTGCCCGCGCCGCCGAAATTTTCCCTTATCCAACTTTCGCGGTTGTGAAAAACGCCGATATCAAAGTAGCGTCTGAACTCCTGCGCCGCCGTGTAATTGTGGCTGTGGTAAACCTGCGCGAGGGCGTTATAGAAAGTTTTGTAGCCGTTCATTAACATTTTCGCAGCAATGTACATATCTTCGCACAAAATTACATTTTTGGGAAAACCGCCGACTTTCTGCAGAATTTCAACTTTGTAAGCCGCAAAAGAATTTGACGCCATAGCCGCTTTCATACCGAAAAAATTTTTACTTTCAAGCGTGCGCAGTTGACTTTCAGCCGGGTAATTGAACTCGCGCAGGATTTTAGCTTCAAGCATGGCGTTTAAGTGCGGAAGTTGCCGCCCGTAACTTAACCCAACTGTTGAATCAGTTTCAAAAATTTTTACCAATTCTGCAAGCGTCGTTGAATTTTTTAAGAAAATATCTTGAGTCAAAAAAATTATCACGTCGAGCGGCAAAAGTTTTTCTAACGCTAATTGCCGCGTTGCGCCGTGATTAAATTTTTTTCGCTGTATTGTAAGGACTTCAAATCCGAATTTTTGTGCAAGTTCCGGCGTGCCGTCCGTTGATTCTGAATCTACGATTAATTTTTCAGTTTGCAACGTTTGAGAGTTTATTTGTTGCAAAAGTTTTTCAAAATTTTTACCCGCGTTCAAAGTCGGAATTATTAAGCCGCACTTCAAAACTTTAACGCCTTTGCAGCAATATCTTTTCTGAAGTGCATATTTTCAAAGCTGATAACGTCAACGCACTTGTAAACTTTTTCAATAGCCGCCTGAATATTTTCTGCAGTAACCGTCACGCCCAAAACGCGCCCGCCGCTTGTTAAAATTTTACCGTCAACTTCAGCCGTGCCCGCGTGGAAAATTAACGCGCCTAAACTTTTTGCCTTTGTAATTCCTTCAATCGGCAAATTTTTTTTGTAAGCCTTAGGATAGCCGCCGCTTGCCAAAACTACACAAACTGCAACTTCATCACGCCACGAAATTTTTTTATCAGCCAAATTGCCGCTCGCGCAGGACTCCATAATTTCCAGTAAATCACTTTCTAAAAGCGGCAGTACAGCTTGAGTTTCAGGGTCGCCGAAACGTGCATTGAACTCAACAACTTTCGGCACGCCGTCAACAATCATCAAGCCTGCGTACAGGCAACCTTTGTAAATAATTCCTTCAGCATTCAGCGCGGCAATTACCGGCTTTAAAATATTTTCTTCAGCAAGTTTCGCAACTTCGGCAGTAACAA
>Ga0247611_10006990_pt1 | contig 14334 bp, 21 predicted proteins | sample 177DNAGHGhighgp2_FD_192422 | JGI IMG/M metagenome (GOLD analysis project Ga0247611, IMG submission 192422) | Sheep rumen microbial communities from Palmerston North, Manawatu-Wanganui, New Zealand - 1770 DNA GHGhigh gp2 | ecosystem: Host-associated > Mammals > Digestive system > Stomach > Rumen...
TATTCAAGGCACACTGAGATACATTCATGACCTCCCTAATTACATCTAGCGAAGTCATAAACCGCTCTTCTTCCATGTCAATGGAAAACAAAGAGTGCAGGTCAACATCGAATATTGTTTTCATATCTCTATATTTTTGCCGCAAAAATACATATTAATCCAGAAATTAGCAAGCAAAAACCCAAGTATCACTTTAATTTTATAACTATTTAACCTTTTAAGCCCATCTTTGGTCATTTCAATCCTTTTCCCCCCTTCACCTTACTTGTCCCCTCACATCAATTCCGTGCCCTTATAAAACCACAAAGAGGCATGCGCTCCTCGCACACACCTCTTCACCTCCAACTATTATCTATCATCTATTATCTATTAACTGATAGAATTCCATCTCACCTCGGTTCGAACGTCTCACTCCCATCTTCCCCATACTTCCCATCCTTACCTTCATAGATAACCGAAGGCTCAATCACCTCCACCGTATGCCACACCCCTTTCGGTACCTGGCATCCATACGTTCCATCCTCCGGGCAAAGATGTATGCGCTCAGACTCTCTGAGCGTCACCTTACCATCTGCAGAAACGACCTCCTCGTATAGCACCTCATCCAACCTTCCCTTAATGAGAATCACGTTCTCATTACTCATCGGATGCCTATGTATCGCCACTTCTGTTCCTGGCTCTACGGCATTCAGAAAGCGATGGCACTTTTCATCAAGGCTCTGATGAAAGTTGTAGTTCATCCGCAGGCGAGGGGAACCCTTCGCCTGCGCACTCACTTCTTTCAATAGTTGTTCGTCGATTATCTTCACACTATCGCCTCTCGGATACAATCAACAATGTACTTCACGTCCTCATCACTAACATACGGGCCTGCAGGAAGACACATACCAATCTTGAAAACGTCTTCCTCTACCCCATTGGTATATACAGGCGTGCCCTCATATACAGGCTGTTTGTGCATAGGCTTCCAAACCGGACGGCACTCAACCTTCTTTCCAAGCATAAATACACGCATAGCCTCAACATTCTCATTGGGCTGACAATCAGTAACAGGACTGTCCACCTGATGTATCACACCGGCAGCACCACCTACGGCAGTCTTTATTACCTCTTTGTAAGCATTCTCTTGTCCCTTTACCTTCACCGAAGGATCAATGGTCATCGTGCAGAGCCAGTAGTTCGAGTCATAACGAGGATCATCCGGCTGACGATTTATCTTCACGCCCGGAATATCCTTCATTAATTCCTCATATAACTTCTGCACATGCTTATGGTGCGCGATGTGCGCATCCAGCACCGTCATCTGGCCGCGACCGATACCCGCACACACGTTACTCATACGGTAGTTGTAACCGATGGCCGTATGCTGATAGTAAGGATACGCATCGCGCGCCTGAGTGGCATACCACATAATCTCGTTGGCATCCTTCTCGTTGCGGCAAATCAGGGTGCCGCCACCGCTGGTGGTAATCATCTTGTTGCCGTTAAACGAAAGCACACCATACGTGCCAAACGTGCCCAGCACCCGTCCGTCGAAGCGCGAGCCCATACCCTCAGCAGCATCCTCCACCTTTAGAGCCCCTTGATAAGGGGCGGCTATAATGCAGGGTGCATAAATCACAAACCTGCGAAGATCCTCCTCGAAAGCGTTCACGTTCGGGCCTGGATTGTTTGATGATTCCCCCGCGATGCTGGATGACCGCGACCTACGTCCTGATATTCTATCCGACCTTCACCCGCGTCCATCCATCCTCGCTACCCACCCTCCCTTACAAAAATAGGTTGTGACCGTTCTTAATGGTCGTTCCATGTACAGCCGCGCAATCGCGTGGCAGAGCATTCCACTCAACAAATCGGTGTCAATCCGATTCCCGATGGTCATCCGATTGGATTACTTGATATCCCCCACCCTCATACCCTTATCAATAAGAGCATTGCATGCACATATCGATAACCTAAAGCGGTGTCAGCCCGATTGTATCCGGCTGACGTTCTTATCTTTCCCCACGCCAATGTCAGCCTATGACCTTCGTCCTGCTCGTCTATCTTTCGATAACCTTCTTAGACCTACGTCCATATCCTGCCATCGTCACTTCCCACCCGCCCGTAAAAAGGGGCTCCGCGCCCCTTAACATCCCTGCGATGTTTAAGCAATAGATTATCCCTCCATGTCAAAACGGCACAAAAAAAGACTGGCACTACTATCAGCACCAGCCATTCTTCCTCCAACGCTCGCTCCATTCTCCTATCCTATCTCGCCTCCTCCCAAACCGCCTCTTAAACCACGCATCAAACTCCGCCATCACCTTCATCATCTTCCTGCGTCTGTTCGACGTCAGCGACCTTCCGTCCCCAAACGTCACCACGCCCTTCTTCGGCCTCTCAAACACCGTCTGCCAGGCCCACGGCCTCATTCCATCAATCTTCTTCATAACCTTTCACTTTATAAATTACCTCATGTCTGTTCATCTTCCTACTATAGCTCACATGCACATAGTCCTCAAACACTATCAGCTGGTCAAATTCCATCTCTTCAATCATTCGCGCCAGCTTCAGGTTCTCAGCCAGCATGTACTCATCAGCCCCATCAGCAATCTTCCTCGCCCCATGCGTCGCCGTAATATCCACGCACTCGCCGCTATAGTACTGAAAGTAGTCCACATCATACTCGTCCTCATACCTTCGCATACGCTTCTTAAGTTTCTGCAACTCCTTCCAGCACAAGAACCCTCTCAGTACCCGTATCGGCTTCCCATACCTCATCCTCAACGGCTCCAACAGCTTCTCGCGTAGCGCATACATTCTCGGCATGGCAAACACCATCTCCGACGGCCATGTATTCTCGGCCAGCTTACACTTCTTGCACCTGCCATCCATCAAGTAGCAAGGCACCAGTTTCTTCGTTTCAAAATGCGTTCTCATAATCGTCTCTTTTTATTTGTCCCGTATGTCGTGGCTTCGCCGCGACCTTATTCTTGTTCCGTTTGTCGCCATGCCATGGCGGCCCTTCTTTCCCGTGCAGTTCCCTGCGGTTTTCCGCAGGGTCTTCTTCGTCCATTGTGTCGTGATTTCATCGCGACCTTATCTTTATCACTATCACCAGCACAATCACCGCCACCACAATCGCAAACACCCACTTCAGCGTCCCGTGCAGAGTGGTTCCCCCGCTCTGAATCCCAACTCCCTGCACCTTAGAACTTGAAACCGGATCTCTTACCGCCACAAACACCGTATCCACGCGTACCTCCGTTCTGTATGTCGCCATGTCATGGCGATCCTATCCCGAAGCCTATCTCTCTCCGTCACCTGCGCCACTTTCACCGTATCACCTACCTCGTTCAGGCGAACAGTGATGGTGGTCACATCCCTAATGGTATCCCGTTCAGCCACCACCACCTGTTCCTTCACTGAGTCCACCTTCTCGTAAGCAGTTGCCAACGTACTGCTCTCACGAACCGCCTGCTTGCTACTGGAGCACGCAGATACGCTTACCGCAATTACCACGATAACAAGCGCATTTCTTAACTGATGCCAATTCATCTTCCAATTCCTTTACACGTTTACTTAATCCGTCAACTTGCTTCTCCAGAGGGTTCACAATGTTCTTCATAAACTCGTCCACGAACATCTTGGCCAAGTCCATGTACTCCTTCTTAGTCTCGGCCTCTACCTTCTTAGAATCGGCCTCCAGGTTCTTGGCCTGGGTCTCAAGGTTCTTCACCTCAGCCTTGTGGCGGCGGCGATCATGCCACCAGCCTACCCATCCGCTAACCATCGTAATCAGTGCCAAAATAATGGCTGTCAAATCAATTGTTGTCATAATCTCGTTCTCCTATATTTAAAATGTTAATTGTATTCTCGTTCCGTATGTTGCGGCATCGCCGCGACCTTTAGAGTGTGCAGAGCGGTTTTACCCGCCCTGCTCCTCTATTGTTTAGTTAGCCAGCTGCATCATATCCAGTTTACTCAAACTCTCATACTCAGCCTTGCCAGCCACCTTCTTCAGCACCATCCCCATGTTCGTCCCGTTGCGCTTCCACGTAACCTTGATCCACCTGGGTTCAATACTGTCACTTGGCACATCGCCAAGAACCATCATGTCAAAATGTCCCACCTTCATAACAACCTTGGCCAGTTCCAAATTCTCCAGCCCAAGGTCACTTCCGGTCAAACCCGCAGCCATGATGTCAGCAGCTTCGCCCTTCACATGAGGGCTACAATTGTTCTTCATACGTGCAGGACAGATAAAGCCGTTCACCACAAGGATAGGCTTACCATACTCCTCACGCACAGGCTCCAAAACATCGTTAATCAGAGCCTCAGCGTTTTCTTTGATGCCATAAGGCAAACTCTTTGCGGCCTGCTCCAAGCGGCAGCCCTCACAGCGATCACTATTCTTCTGGAAGAAGCATTTGATCATGTCAAAAATCTTAAACCACTTCATAATCGTAACTGTTTTGGTTGTTATTACTGTTTTTTATTGTCTCGTATACTGTGGCACCGCCGCAGCCTTCTTCTTGTTCAGTTTGTCGCCATGCCATGGCGACCTCTCTTTCTCCATGCATTCCCCTGCCGTTTTCGGGAGGGCCATCTTCGTTCATTGGGTCGTGATTTCATCGCGACAGTGAATCTAGTCTGCAACTGCTTCATCTCAGCAGCCGTCAACAGCGGATACACCGGTGCCCCACCATAAACCTTCTTCCTTATCTCGCGTCGGTTAATCCCGTTGCGTTTCCAAGAGACGTGCACAAATTGCGGCATCAACTCCCCACTCTTATCCACGTACAGTATCATCTGGTCCCAGTCTCTACCCTTCACTATTGCCTTCGCAATCTCCAGGTTAGCCTGCTTCCAAGCCATCATATTACCGTAGTTCTTCGGCTCAGCACAGATATCAGCAGCTGCAGATCCATTTTTGCATAAATGCTGACTATTATCAGTAGAGCCTATCTTACGGTTATATGTCAAAGAACGCCACCCGCTATTCACATGTATAGCACTGCCAAATCTCTCCCGTGCAGGATCCAGCACCTTCTCTACCAGCGCTGTCAAGTTCACCTTCACCTCTGCTGGCATCACACTGCCATCCTTGCACTTAAATTCCTTATCAATATCAAAATACTTCATAATCGTATCGTTTTTAATTGTTTGTACTGTGTGTCGTGGTTTCCCCACGACTTGAATTTTAAAGAAAGGGAGCGGAGCGAATCCGCTCCCAATCCTGAATCATTCACCGTGGCCGGTGTTAGTTCATGTCACCCGAACCGCCGCCACCAGCATTCTTGGTGAATGTCTTAATAGCAACCTCAGAACTTGCACCATCCTTCACGGCGATGGCCTTGACGGTGGTCGTGTCACTTAGAGTGATGGCCGAAGAATACAGAGTGCTGTTTGCAGTAGGCGTGCTACCGTCGGTCGTGTAGTGGATGCTGGCACCCGTCTCAGCAGTCATGGTCACCTGTGTCGAGCTGTCAAAAGGTGTAGTTCCCGAAATCACAGGAGCATTAGGTGCTGTCACTGTTGGCTCTACGCTGCCTGTGTTACCGCCAGTATTACCACCGCTGTTGCCACCAGTGTTAGTGCCGCCTCCCTGCGAAGAGCCTCCGTTTCCTCCACCGGTGTTCTCACCAGTGCCAGACCCATTAGACCCATTCGCCCCAGAAGTATACACAACACCCACCAGATTCGTCTCGGCATCCGGACGCAGGAACGCCTTCTTCGTGTTCGTGATACCGCCATAACTGGCCACACTCGCATCAAATGCTGCATCGCCCATATAGCTCTCAAGAACACTAGAGTCAACCGTCAGGCGCTGAGTACTCACCTTCAAGATGCCGTTCTCCTCGTCCTCGTAGGTGTGAATCCAAGCAGCCGCACCATTGACGATCGGTCGGTCCATGCCCAAGGCATAACCCTTATCTATTGCCACGCTGGTGAATCCCAGAGGAGTTACCAAGTCCCAAAGAGCAATCTCCGACATCAGGTCAAGTTTCACTTTGAAACCGCGAATCTTTGCCCTCGGAACATCGGTCACAGGGTCGATCGACTGTTGACCATAGAACATCGTCAATTGGTGATCCTCGGCCCATTCATCGTTGTTGTTCATCACAGCAGCCGAGAAATCACCGACGGTCGTTTCCTCAGTAATCTGCAAGTCACCCAACTTCAGGTCTGTCACCAGAACCCCTGATGCGTTTGGCTCACAATAGATGCTGGGCAGTTTTCCGCGAGAGATCAGAACTGGTGCCAACACACAGCCACCGTTCAACTTCGAGGTCTTGTCCAGATACACCTTCACCATTTTGCAGTTGTCCTGGATGAAAGCGTTATAGTCGCTGACACCATCCGCAAGAGACTCGTGACTGTGGCGCAGAGTCTTGTTGAACATAGAGAACAACGCTCCCAGATTAGCCCATACGAGCGTAATCAGCATCTGTAACTTGGTACGCGTAGGCGTATCCTTTACTTCGGGCGCAAGGTAAACGGCAGTCTTACCATTCTTGCGCTGCTGGAAAATCAGCGTTCCAATCTTCCCGCTGAGTTCCTTAATAATACCTGTTGCTTTTCCCATGATGTTAAGCCCTCCTTCGGCTTTGTTTTTAGGGATTAATACTTTTGTTTTCTCTACTTCTTACTATGTAAGAAGTGCTCATCTTCAATTCCCTTCCGCATCTGCAGCTGCATCCAGTTCTTTCCGAATCACGCTGCAAAATTACTATCCATGTGTGCAACACTTCTGCACTCATAAAATTACTTTCCCCTCCAAACGTTAATCTCTGTTATCCCATCCTGTCACAATCTATTAACAATCTCATTCCCAATAATTTACCGCCAAAATCTCATTTTCAAAAAAGGCACAAAAAAAGCCCGAACCTTTCGGTCCGAGCTTCTTCTATGCCTTTCAGCCACCGTTCCCTACGCATCAGCGCAGGGTTCCTCCGTGCACTCCCCTGCGGTTCTCCGCAGGGCTTATCTTCTTGTTCAGTTTGTCGCTATGCTATAGCGACCCTCTTCATCTTATTCCATTCTTCACAAGAATGGCCTTAGCCCTATCAATCAACTTCAGCCTAACCCATTCCGCTGCTTCTTTCTCCCTCTTATACTCCTCCTCTTTCTCAGTATTTCCGGCGTCCTCAGCACTCAGCACTTCCGGATCTACCACTTCCACTTGGTCTGCATACACCATCAGCGCCTGCACAAACTCCTCATTCGGAATCACATTCCACTGAAACACCATATACCCGTGCTTCGGTTTCTCACCCTCTTCACCTTTAATCCAAGGCTCCGTCGATTTCAGAACCCGCTGCGAGGCATGTATCGGCTTCGTATCCATATACCATGCATTCGGGTATGTCACCTTTGCTCTCACTGCCACAGGCCTTGGTTTCACCTTACCCTCATCCTTTCCTTGCAGGCTCACTCCCACGATATTCTTGAAATACTCGTCGAAGTCAAAGTCGTCATCACCCTTCGGTATAAATCCGTCGCTATACACCCTGTCTATATACTCTATCCTGTCTATCGGTATCACAGCATACGGAATTCGAGACCTCAGCCGCTCCTCCAGTCCTATCAGATACCACCTGTAGTTCCACTGCCTCAACTGGTACGGATGCACCTGCCTTATTTTTTTCTTCCTCCCGTATGGCGCATACATGATATCTATCCGTTGTTTGCCCATCACAGCCTCCAGTAGTTCCTCAAACAAGTCCAGCCCCTTCAGGTACGGATTCTGTGCAAACATCACCGTCCCTTCGCTCATGCCGTCCAGATGGAACCTCACCTTCAGCCATATCAGCACCTGCTCCAGACTCTTATAGTTCGGCAGTCCCTTAAACCGCCTCAGCATCTCTATCGTGTCCCGCAGCTGCTTCGTCTCTCGCCCAGTCAGCACCTTTACCTTATTATTAATACTAAAGCTCGTGTCCTCATAGCGGTATATCACCTCGCGTCCGCTTTTACCGCCATGCAGGTGCTCGTTCAGCACGATACCACCGCCTTGCGGCTTCTTCATATAGGCAATATCGCTCTGAATCGTCCGTTTGCTCACCTGCTCCATGCCCTTGTCATGCAGCACCCTGTTCACCTCATCTATCAGGTCCTTCAAAAAATAGTACCTGCCCTCATCCCTGAAGCACTTATCCAGCACCTCCAGTCTCACGTCTCTTACTCCTGCCATACCTTATTAATACTATATTTGTCCCGTATGCTGTGACACCGTCGCAGCCCTACTTCTTGTTCAGTTTGTCGCCATGTCATGGCGACCATAAGCCACCGTTCCCCGCGCATCAGCGCCGGGTCTCTCCCTGCACCTCCCTGCCGTTTTCGGCAGGGCTCTCTTCTTTCTTTTGCCGCGATGTCCGCTCGTCTTTCTCCCTCATCATCATCTCATAATGCCCCAGTTGCCCCGCTTTCTCAAACAGCCTCCTAAACTCCTCCAATCGTCTCCTGTTCACTACCACCGGAGCCCCGGCATTCCTTGCCTCCTCTCCTTTGTGTACTCCCGTGTCTATCCATTCCATCAGCGCCGTCATCTTCGTCCGCTCCACCTCGTCATCTGCAAAGTACACAGGTATCAGTTTGTTCTTCTCATAGCCCCCATACTCCACAAAGTAAGTCTCTATGATTTTCCTCATCTCTCCATGTATCGACCGCCCCTCTTCTAAACCCTCCTTCAGGTCGGCCCACGTCTGGTCATACCCCATCTTTACTGGGTTCTTCATGCCGTATGCATCCACCCGAGTCTCGTTCCTGTATTTATCCAACACCCAGTGATGGCATCCCCTCCGTTTCATGTTTCGCGGATTCACCCACGTCACCTTCTTATAGAAATCCGTATTATGTGTCAGCACGAATATCTGGTTGATGTCACTCTCCACAGCGTTCTCGCCATATACCCCGTTCACGCTTTCTATCAGCTGTCTCACCATCGTACTCACCGCACCCATCACCTTGTCGTCCAGACTGCTTATTGGGTCGTCTATCACCAACACCTTTTTCTCCCTCACTTGGCTGTTCGTCTCGCCGCCCTTCACCAGCTGCAGATAGTACAGGAAGGTGATAAACATCGTCTCGCCCTCGCTCAACGTGTCCTGCACAAACGACCCGTCGTCTCTCTGTATCTGGTAGCTGTTACCCTTCTTCGTCGGCTGAATGCTAAATCCCGTAAAGTCATACCGCTTCAACTCATTGTTGATTCGCTCCACGGTGGGCTTCGTACTGGCCAACTTCTTTTTCTGCTCCCGTATCTGCTCGTTCAGCTCGTTCGTCTTTTTCACTATCTTATCAGCCTCCAGATGCAGCACCTGCAGGTCGGCACGTTTCTGCGCCACTGCCTGCTGCCAGTATTTCACCGTTCCGGCACTCCGTCCCGCCAAGTACGTCAGCAGGTCATCCTTCAGTCGCTCACGTTCCGGCTTCAGGTTCTCCACCATCTGGTTATATTCCCTTATCTCCGTGTTCGTCTCGGCTATAATCTGCCACAGCGAACCTACCGTTCCCTTGATGTCCTTAAACTGTGCCACCATCGTCGGGTTCTCCAACTTGTTCACCATGATGCGGTAGTTCGTGTCCATCCTGTCCTTCAGCATCTCCACCATCATCCGCATCACCTGCACATGACTGCCCATCTTCCCCTCACGACCGTTCACCGTAAACCTCGACACATGGGCCGCCAGCAGCGACATCTGTCCATACAGCGTCTCTTTCATCTGCTGCATGTTCTCTTCATACTTTTGCGCCAGCTTCCTCAGTCGCTCCATGTCCTTCTTGTAGTCGCTGTCAAAATAGTCGGCCAGCCCTTTCAGGTATTCCTCGGGCACAGGTCGCTTCTCGCATTTCATGCAAGCCTCTATCTCGCCTTCGCCTTTCGCTATCAGGGGTGTCTGCCATATTTCGTCGGTTTCCACCTCGCCTAACGTCTCAAACGCCTCCTCTGGTGTCCTCATCTCGTCCACCTTCACCAGCCGTTCACCTCTGTACAGCGTCCTGTACCTTGTCTGTAGTCCCTCTCTGCCCAGTGCCTGTTTGTATTTACCATTCTCCACCATGGCCGTCATCTGCTTCGCAAACTGAGCCTTGCTCGTCACCTCATCGTCCAGGCACTCCTCAAAGTATTCATACTGCGGCTGCAACACCTCGTTCCACAACATGTCCCTCAGCCTCGCCGTGTCCTGTCTTATCTGTTTCTCCCTGGCCTCTATGCGCTTCTGCTTCGAAGTTAGGTTCATGTTCTCCATCTCCAGTTCCTTCTGCAGCTCCTCCATCTTCTTCTCCGCTTCCACGCTTTCCTCGCCCAGCGTAAACACCCCCGGTATATTCTCCATCAGGTTCCGCTTCCTGAAGTCCCTGTTATACACCAGCACCTTCAGCGGCATCTCCGTCCACTCCACCTCACAGTTCTGAAACTGGTTTTTCGTTGATCCCTGAACCTTGAATCCTGCGCTCGACCTTTGGTCGCTCATTCGAGCTTGCGAGTCTTGAGAATCCTGAACCCCTGAGCTGGCTAGCAGCCTGCTCAGCGTCGTCTTCCCCGACCCGTTTCCCCCATATATATAGTTCACCCTTTGCAGGTCGTCCAGCGTCACACCCTCATGTCCGTATGTCGCCACGTCCCGCACGGTGATACGTCGTATCATCGAGTCCGTATGTCCCGTCGTCAAGGCATTCCTATGTATCGCCTCAACTATCGTCCTCCTTTGGTTCTTATCTTTCTTCTTTCCCATCTCTAAATTTTTTTCTTGTCCCGTATGCAGCATCACCGTCGCTGCTTTTCTCTTCTTGTCCCGTTTTTACAGTGCTCGGCGGTTTTGCCGTCGAGTTCGATAATCCGTTATGCCGTTGTCACGTCACCCCGTCTTATCATAGCCCCCGTTCCCCGCGCATCAGCGCTGGGTCTCTCCCTGCACCTCCCTGCGATTCTCCGCAGGGCTTCTCTTCTTGTCCCGTTTTTCATTGCGCTCAGCGGTTCCCCCGCTGAGTTTCAGCCACCGTTCCCTGCGGTTCTCCGCAGGTCCTTTTCTTCACCATCTCGCTCAAATAAAGCCCCATTGCACATTTCAGTTTATCTTCATCTGATTGTCTCAGATACTCATCATATTTCCCATCAAGTGTAGCAAGCAATCTTCTGACCAGCGTTGGTTTATGAACATCTATCAATGCCCCTTTCGATATCAATGCTTCATACAGTGGATCTACAGACTCTATCACCTGCATCATCTTCTTCCATTTCCCGCCATGCCATGGCGCCCTTTATCTTTATATCTTCCAATCCTTTTCGGTTAAATAAGGCTTGCCAAATATCGAATTCATACTGGCCTCCACCTTTTTCCACTTTCCATCATCTGGCCTGCTCTTTTCCGCTGGTCGTGGCTTATTAGTATAGTTTTTCCACTCTGCTCCCTCGGGGCCGTTCGGTTCTGCTACCATCATTATCATCATAAATTCCGAGATATGCTTCAGGGTGTTAAACTCCTGACGGTTCTTCATCCCCTTAACTTGCCCCCACTTCCCATCCTTCGGCTCCTCAATACCTTCATGTTCAAACCAATACTTGCGTACTATCTTCTCGCAAACCTCCTTACCAAGTGTGCTGTTCCATTCGTCAATAATATCCTGTTGCTCCTGCTTGTCAAATACAACATCATCTTGCTTCCTCATAAGCACAACATGTTCATTTGTCAATGCCGCTTTCATCATCGTCTTCGAATAGCCCTTAGGTCTATATTTATCAAAAGCCTCTTTAAACACATCATACGAGAAAGTCGTCATCCCTGCTATCCCTTTAGTCTTAGGAATCAGTTTATCCTTTATCCAGAGCGATTCTCCTTTCTGAAACAGGTCATAATAATGCTTCGAATCTTCCGATGTGAACGTAAACTTGTACATCCAACTCTTCGTACTTTCACCCTTCCTTATTCGCAACGCATACCCATACTGCGCACCAGGCCTTGGAAACGCCTGCAATCCAATAGGGGTAATGTTGCCGTGCATATATTTCTCTAGATGGAGTGATGGCGATGGTTCATTATCCCTTACTGGGTCAAACACATACAGCACGCCCTCATGTTCTCCCTCCTCATGGTAGTAGTCATAGGTGTCGGTATCCCTGTCATATTTACAGGTTGCGAAAAACAAAGCCACATCCAGACTACTGGTCAAATCTAACACCTCTGTCTTCAATCCATAGTGTTGGGCCAATCCCTCTTCATTCACCAAGAAATGGTGTCTCTCAAAGAAACGGGTTACTACGGGATGACTTTTCAGCAAACGATAAAACTGCACCAGCCTCATCCTTTGCAGAAACACCTGCGCGTCATTCGGATTCCCTCGATATATGGTAGGAATACATGGCACCACTTCCTCATTTTGCCCGCGATACAGATAATGCAGCACGCCGACTTCGGGTATCAGGCACTTCTCATCCCCTTTACCCGTCAGCACTGCTTCGAAGGTTCCGTTACGCTTTGACAAAAACTGCTTGTTCGCAGGCGTCAACTCGGACATAAAATCACGCTTCACCTTCGCCGCCTCTATCGCATTTATTACTTCTTGTATCGTCATAATTCTTATCTAGCCACTACACACTCAATATATTCCTTATCTGGATGTCCGTCACGATTCTTGATTGTATCCTCTCATCCAAATATATTATTACTATCTCTTTTTAATCCAAACACCCGCCCCGCCCTGCGCTTCTCTTGCATGGCAGAACGGGTGTTTCCATTCTCTATTTTGTTTGTTTAGTTTGCTGCTATGTCATAGTAGCCCTTTTTGTTCCGTATGCTGCGATATATATCGCAGCATATATCTCAGCCACAGTGCCCTGCTGTTCTCCGAAGGGTTTATATTTCCTCATACCCATTGGTTTTTCCGTCTATATTGTTCCGTCAGTTCCAAAAGTTTTCTAAACTTCTCCACCCTCTCTGGCTTCAACTCCCCCGCATTCATCTGCTTCCTATTATGCTTCATCCACGTGTATAGCCGCCTTTCGCTCAAATCATATTTCGATAGGTTCCTGTGGTTCGTTTTCACAAACTGCATAACCTCCTCATAATTATTTTGCCATCTCTCCTCCTGTGTCATAACCATCACTTATCTTTCAGGAATGCAACATTATAGCAATCTTCCAACATATGGAGTTAGTGTAGCTGATTCTGCTCCTATTGTCCCCGGTGTCTTACATTTGCAGCATACCACGTTGAACCCACCTATTTTCCCCAGCTTATATTTACGCCCTTCAATATCCACATCCAGTGTACCGTCAGGGCACACTGGTTGCAGACAATGCTCTATTACATCGTATTCAATCCTTGTAACAGAGACTATCATGAAGTCCGCAGCCTTCTCTCTATCAACTGTCTCTATATAAGCTTCCACGTTAATTATAATTATGTCCCTGTGCTCGGTAGTTTTGCTGCCGAGGTTTTCGTCTTCTTTCTCCTTCCATTACCCCACCGTTCTCGGCGGGGCCATCTTCTTCCGTTTGCTGCGATGTCATCGCAGCCCTTTCCTCCATTCCATGTGCTCAATGGTTTCCCCTTAGAGATTACTGTTCCCATCGCTTCCCCCGCTGGTTTAAGCCACCGTTCCCTCCGCGTTAGCGTAGGGCCTTCTCTGTGGCCAAAAGAGGTACCAGCAGAATTTCCATAAAGCGTTCAAATACTTCATTCCCCTAACTTATTCATCACCTCATCCTCATCCAGCGGCCTATAGGCGCCATCCTTGGCTTCGAATAGTATTGTCCCTGATTCAAGACACTTCAAACTATGCCATTGCCCTTTCTCGATATTCAGCACGACTCCTCCAGGTACCATATCAACCGTTTCCGTTAACCGCCCCTCAGAGTCATAGAAGTACTCTTCGAAATGACCTCGGACACATACACAAGTTTCTGAAGAACCCTTGTGCCTGTGTATCGGCATAATCGTCCCTGGCTCCAGTGCATTTAACATCCGCTGGCTCCCGTCTTCTGGACTATTTCTCAAATCATAGCCTGACGCAAGCGAGGATTATTCTTCGCCTGTTGACTCAATTCATCTAGTATTTCTTTCGTTATAATCATTCTTCAAATCTATTATTACGTTGTGGCCAGAACTGGGAAATCTAAATGTGATTTTCTCGTTTTGTCGGGAGATAAATGGCGAGAAAAAAAATTTTTGCTTAGTGACAAATCCGCGTAAGAAGCTGAAATACAGAATGTTTACGGGAGCCGAATCCTAAAATGATAAATGCAGACGTAAATGTCATCCCGGAGAAAGGGCTCAAATGAAAGTAAAGACATGTGGTTAAAAGTAAACCAAAAAAGTCTGATGAAATTTGAAGGGGTTTTTACCC
>Ga0247611_10006991_pt1 | contig 14334 bp, 13 predicted proteins | sample 177DNAGHGhighgp2_FD_192422 | JGI IMG/M metagenome (GOLD analysis project Ga0247611, IMG submission 192422) | Sheep rumen microbial communities from Palmerston North, Manawatu-Wanganui, New Zealand - 1770 DNA GHGhigh gp2 | ecosystem: Host-associated > Mammals > Digestive system > Stomach > Rumen...
ATCTAATTTAAATCTTGGAAGTTCTGGAAGTTCATCTAAACTTGAAATTCCAAACATTTTTAAAAAATTATTTGTGGTTTGAAACATAGTTGGTCTGCCTGGTGCATCTAATTTTCCTGCTGATTCAATTAATTCAAATTCTAATAATTTATAGATTGTACCATCAGAGCTAACTCCACGAATATTTTCAATTTGAGAACGCGTGATTTTGGGATTATATGCTATAATTGCTAATGTTTCTAATGCTGCATTTGAAAGTGAAGGTTTCACTCTATTATCAAGCAAAGGATATATATATTCATGATATTGTTTTTTTGAAACTAATTGATAATTATCATTTATTTTTATTAGCTCAATACCACTAATATCAGAATCATATTTTTGTTTTAATAATTGTATAATTGAATTAAGTTGATTTTCATCTAGTTCTAAGGCAGTCATTAAATATTTTATATTTACTTCTTTACCGACTAGCAAATAATATGGCTTCGATAATTGCTTGTTCTTTTTTATAATCCATTTTTTCCTCCAATTTTCAATATTATTACATAAAATTTCAAAAAAGTCAATTTATACGCGCAATTTTTTTATTTGTTTAACTTCATCATATAATTTTTCTATATGAGCTTTTTTAACTTTATATGCATTTTTTAATTCTTCTAGTGTTTCAGGAATTTTATCAATATCTTCATTTTGATGTAACATATATTTTGCACCTTGCCTAAAATAATCTGCTTTTTTAGGATTTGATGCCTTCACCATTTTGTTGTAATAATTAAGTGCCTCTTTCAATCTTTTAATTTCTTCTTTTAGATAGTTTAAATATTCTATACGTGCAGAAATTTCATATTCTGTATCATCAATAATTACTTTAATAAGAGCTTTAACAATATTTTTATCAACTTTCCCAACCATAGTTTCAGGTGAAAATAATTTTGCTTCACCGATTTTTTTACTAGGTTTGCTGTGTTCTATTAAAATATTTAGTGTTTCTACAATTCCAACGTGTGTTTTATATTGACGTTTTGCAGTAATTGCTTCAAATTCATCTGCAACTCGTATAATTTGAGCTTCATATGGAATATCTTTTCCTACAACTCCATTTGGATAACCACTTCCATCTAATCCTTCGTGATGATATAAAGTGCCAGCTGCATATGGCTTTAGTTTTGGATCCTTCATACACATTTCATAACCAATAGTAGTATGTGTTTTCATAATTTCATATTCTTCATCAGTTAATTTTGATGGCTTTTGGAGAATTTCTGGTGGAATAAAAATTTTTCCAATATCATGAATATATGCACAAATTGTACAATATATTGTAAAATTTTTACTTAAATGAAGATATTCGCAAAGTCTACATGTAATAGAAGCAACATTTTCTGAATGTCGTCTTGTGAATGCATCTAAACTACCAAGTAATTTTAATTGGTATTGTATTTTGTCATTTAAATTATAAGATTTTAAAGATGTAGGATCATAAAAATCAAATTTTTCACTTTTCATAAAATTTATTCTCCTTATAAAATATATTATATATTTTATAACTTAAATAAATTTTGGTCAAGAGAAAATAAAATGATAATTTTTGTATAAATTTTAGAAAAAAAGTTATATTACTAAAAATATATTATATAATGGAGAAAATATGAAAAAAAATAATATACTTGAAAAACAAAAAATATTAGAGAATAATTTAAAAGAAGATTCTTTATTAAATATTAATATGTTATTTGAAAAATATAGTACATCTTATGAGGGATTAAGTATTGTAGATATAGAAGAAAAACAGAAAAAATATGGAAAAAATACTATTAATATAGGTAATAATAATACATTATTTAATAAATTAAAGGAAGCATTTATAAATCCATTTAATATTGTACTCATTATGATTGCAATTACAACTTTTTTTACTGATGTAATAGTATCACAAAATAAGGATTATTCAACATTTATTTTAATAATAAGTACAGTATGTATATCTGCAATTATTTCATTAGTACAGCAGACAAAATCAGATGATGCAGCTAAAAAATTAAAAAAAATGATTACAAATAAGATGAATGTTGTAAGAGATGAAGTATTATACAATGTTGACGTTGAAGAAATAGTGCCAGGAGATATAGTAAAATTATCGTCAGGTGATATGATTCCAGGTGATGTAAGGTTTTTAGAAACAAAGGATTTATTTATAGACCAAGCATCTCTTACAGGGGAGTCTAATCCAGTAGAAAAATTTTCTGTATACAAGAATAATGAAAATGTTACAGATATATCAAATATTGGATTTATGGGAACAAATATTGTAAGTGGTTCAGCAACGGCAATAGTTTTGGCAACAGCTGATAAAACATATTTTGGTAATATGTCAAAATCTATATATATTATAAATGAAAAAAATAGTTTTGAAAAAGGAATAGATAGTATTAGCAAGTTGTTAATTAAATTAATGTTTATTACAATTCCTATAATTTTATTTATTAATATATTAACAAAAAAAGATTTATTATCTTCATTAGTGTTTGCTATTACAATTTCAGTTGGATTAACTCCTGAAATGTTGCCTGTTATAATATCATCAACACTTGCAAAAGGTGCAGTTGGTATGTCAAAAAAGAAAACAATTGTAAAAAAGTTAAGCAGTATACAAACATTTGGAGAAATGAATATTTTATGTACAGATAAGACTGGAACTCTTACAGAAGATGAAGTAATTCTTGAAAAGTATATGGATTTATCTGGAAATGAAAGTTTAAGAATTTTAAAACATGCATTTTTAAATAGTTATTTTCAAACTGGATTAAAAAATCTTATTGATGTAGCAATTATTTCAAAAGCAGAAAAAGAAAAATTAAATATTTTAAAAGAAAAATACATTAGAGAAGATGAAATTCCATTTGATTTTTCAAGAAGAAGAATGAGCGTTGTATTAAGGGATGAAAACGGAAAACGTCAATTAATAACAAAAGGTGCAGTAGATGAAATTATGGAAATATGCTCTTATATTGATATTGATGGAAATGTGTTTCCTATAACAGATGAATTAAGAAAAAATGCATATGAAATATATGAAAAAAATAATGCTGATGGATTGCGTGTTTTGGCTATAGCACAAAAAAATGAAATACATGGAATTGATACATTTGGTGTTGAGGATGAAACAAATATGGTATTAATAGGATTTGTTGGTTTTTTAGATCCACCAAAGCAAAGTGCAAAAAAAGCAATATCTGTATTAAAAAATTATGGTGTTGATACAGTAGTTTTGACAGGTGATAGTGAAGGTGTAGCATTAAATGTTTGTAAAAAAGTAGGTATACCTGTTAAAAATAGATTAACAGGTAAAGAAATTGATGAGATGACAGATGAAGTATTGAAGAAAAAAGTAAAAGATTGCCATTTATATTCAAAACTTTCTCCACTTCAAAAACAAAGGATTGTAAGAATTTATCAAGAAAATGGAAATACTGTTGGATATATGGGAGATGGAATTAATGATAGTCCGTCACTTAAACAGGCAGATGTTGGAATTTCAGTAGATACAGCTGTTGATATTGCAAAAGAAACAGCAGACATTATTCTATTAGAAAAAGACCTAAATGTTTTAGAACAGGGTGTTATACAAGGTAGAAAAACATTTACAAATGTATTAAAATACGTAAAAATGGCGACTTCAGGAAATTTTGGAAACATGATATCTATAATTATAGCAAGTCTATTTTTGCCATTTTTGCCATTATTACCAATTCATATATTAATACAAAATTTGTTAAATGATTTTGCACAAATTGGAATGCCTTTTGATAATGTTGATAGTGAATATATTGAAAAACCTAAAAAATGGGATACCAAAAATATAAAAAATTTTATGTTTAGATTTGGATTAATTAGTACAATTTTAGATATGTTATGTTTTGCTGTTTTATGGTTTATACTTGAGTTTAACACACAAGAAAAAGCAATTTTATTTCAAACAGGATGGTTTGCTTTTGGTATTATCTCTCAAACTTTAATTATTCATATGATTAGAACTGATAAAAAACCATTTATTGAAAGTAAATCTTCAAAACAATTATTAATATCAACATTTGCAATTACAATATTAACTATTATTATATCATTTACTGATTTAGCAAATATTTTTGATTTGCATAAATTACCATATATTTATTTTAAATGGATAATAGTATTGTTAATTATTTATATTTTATTTATCCAAATTTACAAAAATAAAAATAATCAATGGTTATAAGGAAAAATTTAATATAAAATTGCTATAAGAAATATTTATAGCAATTTTTTTATAGTATGTCTTGAAAAAAATTTTTTTTTATGATAACATAACATTTGTAACAAATTTTAATTAAGAAAGGATATAATATGAAAGAAATTATTCAAATAACAGATTTAAAAGATATGTTAAATAAAACTAAGCCAATAATAGGCAATAGATCAGCATATAAAATTAGAGTGTCTGAGGGAAAATACAAAATTATAACTCATAATGAGATAAGAGAAATGATTGATTGCTTAGGGACAGCGCTTATTGATATGGGATTAAAAGGAAAAAGAATAGCTGTCATAGGTGAAAACAGATATGAATGGGGATTAGCTTATTTATCAATAGTTTGTGGAACAGGAATTGTTGTTCCATTAGATAAAATGCTTCCAGAAAATGAATTGGAGAATTTAATTGAAAGATCAGAAGTTGAAGCAATTTTTTATACACAAAAATATGAAGAAATGCTAGAAAGAATAAAATTAAGTGAAAGAAATAAGTTAAAACATTTAATATCAATGGATTTAGAAAAACATATTGAAGGAATATATTCTCAAAAAGAATTATTAGAAAAAGGAAGAAAATTAATTGAGGAAGGAAATACTGAATTTATAAATGCTAAAATTAATCCAGATGAAATGAGTATAATGCTATTCACTTCAGGAACAACATCAAAACCAAAAGTTGTAGCACTTTCTCATAAAAATGTTTGTTCAAATCTAATGGATATTGCAAGAGCATTAAAAACAGACGAAACAGATAGATTTTTATCTTTTTTACCAATGCATCATTGTTTTGAATGTATGACAGGATTATTTTATTCATTATATTTAGGTGCTGAGCAATCTTTTTGTGATGGATTAAGATATATTATTCCTAATTTAAATGAATATAAAACAACTTTCGCATGTTTAGTTCCAGCTATATATGAAAATGCTTATAAAAATATTATAAGAAAATTAAGTGCAGATGGTAAATTAGAAGCAATAAGACAATTAGAAGAAAAATATAAGGATGCATCAATGGAAGAAAAAAAGGTTGTATTTAAAGATATACATGCAATTTTTGGTGGTGAAATAAGACAATTTATTGCAGGTGCTGCAGCCTTAGATCCTGAGGTAGAACGTGGATTTAGAAATTGGGGAATTAATTTATTCCAAGGTGCTGGTTTAACTGAAGCATCACCAGTTATTTCTGTTGAAACAGAAGAGAATTTTAAATTAGGTTCTATTGGAAAACCATTAGCAAGTGTTCAAGCAAAACTTGTTGATGTTGATAGCGAAGGAATGGGTGAATTAATTATAAAAGGTCCTAATGTAATGATTGGTTATTACGGAAATGAAGAGGCAACAAAAGAGGCAATAAAAGATGGATGGCTTTATACTGGTGATTTAGCAAAGATAGATGATGAAGGATATATATTCCTTTGTGGAAGAAAGAAAAGTGTTATTGTTTTGAAAAATGGAAAAAATATTTTCCCAGAAGAAATGGAAACAATTATAAATAAAATTGAAGGTGTAAAAGAATCATTTATATTTGGAAAGAAACAATCAGACGATAAAGATGATATAAAAATAAATGTTAAGATTGTTTTTGATAGAGATGTTGTAAAACAAGCATATAAAGTTGAGACAGATGATGAGATTCATAAAGTCCTTTCTGATAAGGTAAAGGAAATTAATAGAACAATGCCACTATATAAAGCTGTTAGAGGAATATTATTTACTGAAGAACCATTAATAAAAACTACTACAGGAAAAATAAAAAGAAATGAGAATTTAGCTGTAATTGAAAATGCATAAATATATTGAAAATACTCATTGAACACAAAATTCCGAAAATGTCAAGTTGACTTTTTCACATAAATATGTTATAATAAAAGATGGAGACATGATTTTGAAGAATTGTCTCCATTTTTTTATAAAAAATACTTGACTAAAAAATAATTTATTGATATTATAAAATTACAATTCTGTAAGTGGAGGAGTACTAATGAGTGTTGTAATTACAAAGGAAGATTTAAAAGCATATACAGAAGTAGATTACATCATAAATCATATGAATGAAAAATATATAGCAATGCTTCCAAAAAATTTGCTAAATTTTTTTGATACAATAAAAGATCCTGATTATGAAGTATACGTTAATCCTTATAAACCTTTGCAAGATCAAGGACTTACAAAATATGCTCTTGAAATTATAGCATTACTACATGTTAGATTTTGGTGTGAAGATCAAAAAAGAAAAGAAGAATTGCTTGAAAAAATGAGAGATAATCAGGAAAAGTTTGAGGCACAATTAAAAGAACAATTTAGTGTTGATAAAATTTTTGATAATACAAATAAAGTTTCAAAAGAAGATCCATTAGTTTCAGCATATAGTAAATATACAGAAACAAATCCAGATATTCATGATTATACTGATTTAAGAGAAGAAACAAATACAAAAAGTGACTTACCAGATCCCATAAATAAAAAAATATCAATATTTGGTAAGATAAAATTATTTTTTACAAAGAAGTTGTTTATTAAATAGTTTTTGAAAAATATTTAATTTACAAAAATATTATCTTTAAATATATTATAGAGAATACAAATGAAAGAAATAAATAAAATCTTTGAAAACGTTGTGGCTTTATATATACACACATGTGATTCTATAAGCAAAGACGAAAAAATTGTGTCTATTAAACATACAATGCTAAAGCAAAATATAGATTTTTGTCTATATTTTGCTTTTTTGTTTTCTGTTACTTTATATGCATTAGAAAATAGTTAAAAATAAAAAGATTAACTATTAATTGTCAATAGTAATTTAAAAAATATTTTGTAAATAAAAATTATTATAAAAAAGGATTTATTATTTGTTAAACCAATATTTGAGCAACATTTTAAGGTAGATGAAAAAAATTAAAACAAGTATATAATGATAAAGTAAAATAAAACAGTTGATAAATTAAAAAAAATATAATATAATAAATACATTAAATTTAGGAGATATTATGAGAAAAATTTTTGATTCTGAAAAAATAAAAAATATAATTTTTAATATTGTGGTTATTTTTTGTATAAGTTTATTTGCTATTGCTATTTCGCCCAAAACATTGCAAAATGACACTTTTTATACAATAAAAATTGGTGAATATATTTCACAAAATGGTATATCTGATTTAAAAAATGATCATTTTTCATGGCATAAATTACCATATACTTATCCACATTGGCTATATGATTTAGGAATTTATCATATTTATAAAAATTTTGGACAACCTGGAATTTATATATCAACAATAATATTTACAGCTTTTTTAGGAATAAGTATATATTTGTCAAGTAGTAAATTTTCAAACAATAAGCCAATTTCTTTAATTTTTACAATACTTGCATTATATATGATGAAACCATATTTAGCTGCTAGGGCTCAACTTGTAACATTTATATTATTTTCTATGACAGTATATTTTATTGAAATGTTTTTAAGTACTCATAGAAAAAGATATGCTTTTTATTTAATTATAATTCCACTTTTGATTGCAAATTTACATTGTGCTGTATTTCCATTTTATTTTGTATTATTTTTGCCATATATTGCAGAGTATTTATGGATATCTATTATAGATTTGGATTTAGATTATAGAATAATAACAATTATTTTAAAATTAATTGTTAAATTTGTACCACTAAAAAAAGATAAGAAAGAAAAATTGAGTGTTAAAATATTAAAAATTTCAAGTGTTATTTCAAAGAAAAAAGAAAAACGTGAAGTAAGAAGAAAAAATCCATACAAAATTAAGGTACAAAAAAATTCTTTTACTAAATGGCTGATTTTAGTTGTTATAATTGCTTTATTTACAGGCTTTTTAAATCCTGCTGGAAATGGTGCATACACATATACTTATAAAACTTATCAGGGGAATACAACAAAATCAATTAATGAGCATTTGCCAGTAACATTGATAGATAGCAAAGAATTTTTGGGTGCAATCTGTTTATTTTTAGGAATATTAATATTTACGGATACAAAAATAAGATTGTCTGATTTATTTATGTTAGTTGGACTTACGGCTTTATCTTTAATGTCGAGAAGACAAATTTCAATGTTTGTAATATTTTGTTGTCCAATTTTAGTAAGGCTAATTTCAAGCATGTTTGAAAAATATGATAGCAAAACTAAACAAAAATTATTTAATTTTGTCGGAAGTTTATCAGGTGCTTTAATTATAGTACTTTGCTTTTCTATTTATACTGTTGACAAATTGAAGAAAACGAAGCAAGTTGATTATATTGATAAAGCAACTTATCCAGTAGAATCGGCAGATTGGATGATTAATAACTTAGATATAAAAAATATAAAAATATATAATGAATATAATTATGGAAGTTATTTGTTATTTAGAGGTATTCCTGTATTTATAGATTCAAGGTGTGATTTATATTCACCAGAATTTAATGGAAATAAAAAACAAGGAATTGAAGGAAGAAATATATTTTCTGATGCACTTGATATTGCAGGTATTGCAGTTAATTATAATAATAAATTTAACGAATATGGTGTTACACATGTTATTTCATATTCAAATTCAAAATTAGTTATGCTATTAAAACAAGATAATGGGTATAAATTGATTCATGAAGATGACCATTTTTCAATATTTGAAAGGAAAAATCTAAATGAAAAATAAAATAATTTACATGTTTATTATGATAATTTCACTAATTCTTATTGACCAAATTAGTAAAAATGTATTACAATATTATTATAAAGAGCCAGTAAAGTATGGATTGATAACAATAGAATTTATAAAAAATAAAGGAGTTGCTTTTGGTATAAATCAAGGAAATACAAAAAATATAGTAATAACTCTTTTAATAATATGTTTTATATTAAATTATGTTAAAAATCAAATTAAATATATTGATGAAAAAACGAGTTTTTCATTAAGTTTAATATTGGCTGGTGGAATTAGTAACTTAATAGATAGAATTATAAAAGGTGGAGTTGTAGATTTTATAAGCATAAAAAATTTTGCTATTATTAATGTTGCGGATTTTTATATTGTATTTGGACTATTTTTATTTATCATATTTTTTATTATAAACATAAGGAAGAAAGAGTATTTGGAGGAGAAATGAGAGATACATTAAAAATATTTGGCGTTGAAATTGATAATATAACACTAGAAGAAGCAGGTATAATTACAAAAAATTTAATAGAAAATAGTAATAAAAGTTGTGATATGATTGTTGCACCAAATGTTGAATTTATTATGAAAGCTCAAAAAGATAAAGAATTTTTTGATATTTTATCAAAATCAAAACTTGCTACTCCAGATAGTGTGGGTATAGAAATTGCCGGAAAAATTCAAAAAAAACCATTAAAACAAAGAATTCCAGGTCAGATGTATTTTAGAAAAATTTTAGAAATTGGTGAAAAAGAAGGCTGGACTTTTTATTTTTTAGGTGGAAAAGATGATACAGTAATTCGTGCAATTGAAAATGTAAAAAAATTGTATCCTAAAGTACAAATTATAGGTTCACATGAAGGATTTTTTGAAAAAAATTCAGAAGAAGAGGTTATTAATGAAATTAATTCATTAGAACCAAATGTTTTGTTTGTTGCAATGGGAGCACCTGCACAGGAAAAGTGGATTTATGAACATAAAAATGAACTAAAGGTGGATGTCGCAACAGGTCAAGGAGGAACTTTTGATTATGAATCAGGAAATATAAAAAGAGCTCCAGTATGGATACAAAAAATAGGTATAGAGTGGTTATGGAGATTAATTTTACAACCATCAAGAATAAAGAGAATGATAGTATTACCAATATATTTGATGAAAATATTATTTTCAAAAGATATGACAAAATCACATTGGGAATAATAATGGAAAGGAATTATGAATGGAACAAAAAAAATATATTATAACACAAGAATTTGTTGGTAAACGTATAGATAAAATAATTTCCATTGAAGAAGATATATCAAGAACTACTGTTCAAAGATTAATTGAAGAAAGCAAAATTTTATTAAATGGCAAAAAAACAAAACCATCATATATTGTTCAGTTAGATGATGAGATTGTGATTTTTGAGGATGAGCCAAAAGAAACAAATTTGAAACCTGAGGATATTCCATTAGATATTATTTACGAAGATGATGATATATTAGTTGTAAATAAACAAAAAGGATTAGTTGTACATCCTGGAAATGGAAATCCAAATGGTACATTGGTAAATGCTGTAATGGCACATTGTAAAGAGGGATTATCAGGAATTGGTGGAGAAATACGTCCAGGTATTGTACATAGAATTGACAAGGATACATCTGGACTTCTTATAATTGCAAAAAATGATAAAGCACATATAAATTTAAGTGAGCAAATAAAAAATCATGAAGTGAAAAAAACTTATATTGCATTGGTTAGAGGAAGAATGAAGGAAAACCAAGCAACTATAGATATGCCAATTGCTAGAAGTCAAAAAGATAGAACAAAAATGGCTGTATCTAGAAATGGAAAAAATGCAGTTACACATATAAAGGTACTTCAAAAATTTGATGAATATACATTATTGGAGGTTAATATTGAAACAGGAAGAACACACCAAATTAGAGTACATTTATCACAAATAGGATATCCAATTGTAGGTGATATGGTATATTCAAATGGAAAAAATCCATTTGGCGTTGTAGGACAAATGTTACATAGTTCTAAATTAGAATTTGTACATCCAATAACAGGTGAAAAAATGAAATTAGAGGCTGAGTTACCCAAATATTTTGAAGAGGTTTTAGAAAAAATTAGAAATTAGTTTATTCAGAAAGGATATTATGGAAGAAAGATTACAAAAATTTTTGGCAAATAGTGGAATTGCATCAAGAAGAAAATGTGAAGAATTAATTTTATCAGGAAAAATTTGTGTAAATAACAAAATAGTTACGGAATTAGGAACAAAAATAAATCCAGAAATAGATAAAGTCACATATGATGGACAAACTGTGGAAAAAAATAATCAAGATTTTGTATATATTTTGCTAAATAAACCGATTGGAGTTGTTACAACTGTTAAAGATCAATTTAATAGACCAACAGTTTTAGATGTAATAAATGGAAATGTAATAGAAAAAAATCATCGACTTTGTGTAAATAAAAAAAATAATAATGTCAATTTTTATCACCGTATTGTTCCAGTTGGACGTTTAGATATGTATACATCAGGTGCGTTGATTCTTACAAATGATGGAGATTTTATTTATAAATTGACACATCCAAAGCATGAAATAACAAAAACATATACAGTTACATTAAAAGGAATTATTAGTGATGATGAAGTTCAAAAATTACATGATGGTGTAAAAATTGATGATTATATAACAAGACCTGCTAAAGTAAAAATTTTAAAGACAGATTTTGAAAAAGAAATATCAAGATTGGAAATTACAATTCATGAGGGGAAAAATAGGCAAATTAGAAAAATGTGTGAAGCCGTAGGAAGAAAGGTGTTAGCATTACATAGAAGTAAAATAGGTAATATAGATGTTAAAAATTTAAAAATAGGCACATGGAGATATTTAAAACCATCAGAAATCATTCAATTTAAAAATTAAATGTAATATTATAATGCAAAAATAAATAAAATAATAAATTACTAAAGAGGAGAAATTATGGAAAATCAACCTAATTTAAATTATACAAATAATGAATTAAAAGAAGGAGATATAGTTACTGGCAGAATTACAAATATGAAAAAATATGGAGTTTTCGTTGATATAGGAGGAGTTACAGGACTTCTTCATATCGAAGATATTTCAATTTCTAGAATAAGATCTCCAGAAGAAAGATTTTTTATTGGACAAAATATAAAAGTTGTGATAAAATCAATAAATAAGGATACAGGAAGAATAGTATTATCTCATAAAGAATTACTTGGAAATTGGGAAGATAATGTCGAGGAATTTACTGAAAAAACAGTTGTTGAGGGAACTGTAAAAGAAGCAGATAACTATAAAAACGGCTTATTTATAGAGCTTAAACCAAATTTAGTTGGACTTGCAGAATATAAAGATGGTTTTACATATGGACAAAAAGTGAATGTTTATATTAAAAAAATAATAAAGGATAAAAAGAAAATTAAGTTATTAATCGTTTGAAATAAGAAATTACTTTTTCAAACAAAAAGGAGGTTTTGAAAATGGTAGAAGATGAAGAAATTAAAACTACCGTTTCTCCATTCGCTGTTCGAGAAGGAGAAATTAAAAAATTTGATGGGAAAGATGCTTATGTTTCAATAAGTCAAATTATTCACAAAATTAATATGGGACACATAGGAGATATTCACTTTGCAATACTTGATTTAATTAATGAATTTGAATTTATGACATCAAGACAAATTTATTTAATGTTATTATCTAGAGGAATAGAAATACAATCACAAGATAAATTAAATGTTAAATTAGAGCAAATGATAAAATCTAAGATTCTTACAAGGTATTTCTTTGTTTCAGAAGATGGAAAAGGAATTTACCGTGTATATTGTATGGAAAAAATGGGAAAATATTTACTTACTTCAAAAGAAGAAGAATGTAAATGGCAACCAACAGATAATACTAAACCTGTTGCAATGATAAAAAAGAGATTAGCTGGAAATCAAGTAATTATTGCATATTTAAGAAAGGTAAAAAATTTTTCTAAATATAAAGTTAAACCACAAATAACTGCAAAAATGTCAGCTAAAACCTTTAAAACTCACGCAGAAATTACAATTAAAAAATCAAATAAATCAATTAGTTTATTATTTGAGGTTGTAAGAAGAGAACTTGGATGGGAAGAAAAATTTGTTGATAGAATGAGACTTTTTAAAGACTTTTATGATAATTTTGTTCAGTTTGATTCAGGATTTGAAATAATGCCACAATTAATTTTAGTTTGTGAAGATGACAAACATATGGTTGAAGTATTTAAGCAACTTGTAACAAATAATTTATTGTTTGAGAAATTAAAAATTTATTTTACAACAGATTTAAAACAAAATGCTAAAACATTAGATAAATCATTTATTGAATTTGTTAAAGATGATACTACGGGCAAATTTAAAGCAAATAATATTGAAATAAAATTATTAGGATAAAATAAAAAACGGAATCACAATAGTGATATCCGTTTTTTATTTTAAAGAGTTTCTGTGTTTAAAAGGCACTATGAAAGTCACGTAATTCATTAATAAGGACTTTATAGTTAACATCCGGTATTGTGATAATTTTAATTATCTTCCTATATCTTATACCGTTTTTATAGGCTCCTATTATGAAGTAAATCAGATATGTTGCATTGCTTATCCTTACTTCATAAGTTGAAACCATACACCCAATATGATACGGGTTTACCGAATATTTTGCATACTCGGGTTCGGAAAGTCTTTCTTCATCACCATCTGTTACTATTCCATAGCCCCAGTTTGATTTACAATGATGACAAAGTTTTCCTCCTACCTGCAAAGTAATATCTATCTTTTCTGCCTGTACGAGGATATTTCTTCTTATTCCCATTTCTTTAAGCAGATTTTCAAGCTTTATCTGCTGCCATTTTTTTTCTGGTATATTATTTACTTTAAATACACCTTTAGATGCAGCTTTTGAATTTAAAGCCCAAAAACCACTTCTCTCGTGCAGAAGAGGAAATTCATCTTTGACATTTCCATTCTTATCGTATTTTCTACACATAAGAATGCTACCTTTTCCGGACTTTTTCTTTATTCTAACTGGAAACCACTTCTGAAGCTGATTTCCTACAAAAAACGGCTCTTTTTCTCTCAGGGTTTTAAATACTGAGCCATCCTCCCGAAAAAGCACATATGTGTGGTTATTAACATATTTTCCGGTTACAAATATCCTGCCTTTCATAGTCGGTCTCCTTTCACTAAATTAATGTACTAAACTTATAAGTTTAGTTATTTTAAAGAGTTAATGAGGTTATTATATAAAATATTATTTAAAAAGTCAATATATTTATATTATTTTGGAAAATATAAATTACTATTACTATTTGAAATAAA
>Ga0247611_10006992_pt1 | contig 14334 bp, 12 predicted proteins | sample 177DNAGHGhighgp2_FD_192422 | JGI IMG/M metagenome (GOLD analysis project Ga0247611, IMG submission 192422) | Sheep rumen microbial communities from Palmerston North, Manawatu-Wanganui, New Zealand - 1770 DNA GHGhigh gp2 | ecosystem: Host-associated > Mammals > Digestive system > Stomach > Rumen...
ACTTGAAAAATACGAGAGGGTGTGTGTGTCTTGAACCACCAACCGATAGTGACAAATGGAAGCGCAGTGAATCCTAGTGAAATGCACCAAATCGAATACGGAAACCACTTGTAAAGTACAATGGCGCTAATCGAAAAAACAAATGAGAGGGGAATTGCCCAGGTTTTTAATCTTGAAATGATTAATAAAATGCTTTTTGCAATGAACAGCGCGATAAGGAACCAAACAACGCCCAAATACAATTGCCCCCATTGAGTTATAGGACCATGTGGGTCTGCCCAGACAAGTGAGAGTGATAATTGAATCACTGTACTCCATTTGCCTTTGTTGAAGGCCGCCATTAGACATGCCCAAATAATAAGAAATACTTGGGTAAACAACGCCGGGGGCAGTAATCGTGATGCATATTTCTTGATTCGAAATTTGGTGTCGCTCCAAGAGGTAAAAGATTTCGAAAAATAACCTGCCACCATAAAGAACATTGGCATGTGAAAAGAAGTAATACTTCTGCCAAGGATAGGATGGTTCCAACTGAAGAAATGAGCCGTAATCACTAGCAAAATACCGATGCCCTTCATGATGTCGAAGGTCACATCACGTTGAGGCGCGATTGCAGTCGTAGTCATAGTCATTTAATAGCCTTCTTAATACTCCTTAACCAGTTGTAGACAGGCAGCAATCCAATTTTATCCAGAAGGAAAGCCCTCCTCTGGTGCTTAGTCCATCTGTCACTGTCCCATGTCGCTGCATTGTGATGATAGGATACCTTGAATGATGGATTAACACTAAATGCATATCCGAACAATCCCGTACCATAAACTACCATATTATCTCCAAAGTGCTGCGTTTCATCTTTGTATTTGAAACCCCGTTCAGCACAATGTCGCGCAACTAGTCGATCGTTATTAACCCACTCACGGTAATGCAATGCCCTTTCGGGTGAAGCCTCGACGGAATTATAATAATCTCTTATTTTGACAATCATTTCAAAACCGGGGCAACAACCCATTGTTGAAGTCAATACTTCAAAATGGGGGACGTCGACTGTCGTATCTTTAGGTGTAAAATCTTCGTTGAGATACTTTTCTGCGATACCCTCCTGAGTGAATTCGTTGTAAAGCTCGACGGCAGTAAAAAAGTTACAATCCAGAAAGCGATCAAAACGTTCAAAAACTTCGACATCTGTATCAAGATAAATCCCGCCATATTCCGAAAGAACATTATATCTGCAAACATCGGAGGCAAGAGCATATTTCTTTACTTCGCAGGCATATTTAGCCAACGGGAACTTATCCAAGTCAAATGTCGATTCGTCCCATCGCATGATCTGATAGTCGGGCATTAACTTCTTCCACCCCTCAATACATTTTTTCTGGGACTGTGGCATCAGCCCTTTCCCGAACCAGCAATAGTGAATGATCTTAGGTATCATATTGGGCGGCTATTGTTTGCGGAAGGCGCTTTTGAGTTTCTTAAAGAGACGGTAGGCTCCAAGAATACCGAGTTTGTCAAAAAACATTTCTTTTTTCTTGTGTAGAGTCCATTTGTCGCTTTCCCATGTCATGGCATTATGATGGAATGAGACGTCGAAGGATGGATTAGGCGACCACATGTATCCGAAGGTTCCAGTCCCAAAAACAATCATATTGTTTTTCAACAGTTGTGTCTCATCTTTATACTTAAATCCATATTGAGAAAGAAAACGTGCGACTAACCTGTCATAATTAATGAAACTACGGAAATCGCTGGCCATTTCGGGTGTCACTTTTACATGCAAGTAAAAGTCTTTAAGGTTCTCAATCAGTTCACATCCTTTGCTACTCCCAATGGTTGATGTTAAGATTTCGCATTTTGGAACATCTTTACTCGGGTCAATCGCTGATCCGTCGGGATTCAGGTACTGATCTGCGATATGATCTGTATAGAAATCTTCATAAATCTCGATTCCAGTGAAAAAATTATAGGTCAAAAAATCATCAAATCGTTTAAAAACCTCAACGTCGGTATCAAGATAAATCCCACCATACTCGGAGAGAGCAAAGAGTCTGGCAACATCAGCGACATATGCGTATTTTTTTTTACGATAGGCCTCACTCGTAAATTCACATGTATCAATTGGAAAGTTATTTTCATCCCATCGCATGATCGTGTAGTCCGGCATAAGCTTCTTCCACTTGCGGATACATTTTTTCTGAGACTTAGGCATAGGCCCTTTCCCAAACCAGCAGTAATGAATAATCTTAGGTATCATACAGTGAAAAATGGCTTGTGGATTTTAGTCATGTCTATGTGATAATTGCCCCGAATTTTCGTAACAAGATAATCCGTCATTGCTTTGTTTGCCTCATCTCTCCCATTTGCAGATATGCCTTCTGCTCCAGAGATGGGTCTCATATTTGTGTAGAAAAGTTTGCCGACATATTTGTAATGCACATTGTTCATGGCGGCGCAAAAGACATAAAAAATGTCATCCATTCTCAATTCTAAGACCTTATTGTCTATTAGAGTGTCAATGAAGGGGCCATAGTACTCGGCTTTAACTAGGCTGGCACATCCACAGTGTCCATTTACCCCATTTACTTTGAAGAAGTTGCCGGAAAGCGGCGTATCCGGTGAATGCTTATGTTCCTCAATAAAGGTCTCTATGAAATCCTTTGGATAGATAAAGTCATCATCAATCGCAAGAATAACATCATTAGGATATTTCTTCAGAGTTGGGATAAACTTTTTGAAGGCCTTGAGATCACCTGGGGTCCAAATAATTTCAATAGTTTTATTTCTGACAAGTTCTGTTATGTATTCAGGTAACTCTAGCTCTTTTTGGGGGAACTCTTCTTCGGATAAATTCAATACAATTATATCTGGTTTTAGTGAGTTCTTCAAGATACTTTCAATTACGATCGGCACATTGCAAATGCGCTTGCTCCAAGTTGTCATTGAAATGATGACTCTTTCATCTGTCCTCTTGTTACTCCGAAAACCAGACCATGCATGCCTAAATCTCAAATAAGTAACGCAGGCAATGCTAGATAGTTTTCGGATCCCTTTTTGTAAAAAACGGTAAATGCGGTCTGATTGTGTCATATTCAATGTATCCCTGAGACTCGCAATTTGCTTTGTCATGTCCAGATACGTCCTATTGACATAAGGTAGAACTTCTGTAATTACTTTCTTGCGCTCAGATTCCAAAAGTGTTGAATACTGTGGATTCTCACTAATTCCATCGGTACTGAAATTGGTGACACACCTTTCCCACTTCTGATAAGAGCATGAATGCTGTATCAAACAAATAAAAAAGAACTTCCAGTCAGAAACGATCTTTAGAGATTCATCATACCCGCCATATTTAAGAAATAGCTCTCTCTTAATAAATGAAGAAGGATGGAGGATTGTGCTCTCGCACAAATACTTGTAGCTTAGTTCTTGTTCTTCCGGAGAAAATCGGATATTATAAATGGAATCATCAGTGATAATATTACCTGAAACGATATCACTGTTGGGATTCAGTTTATAAAAATCCTCTATAACTCCCTCGTCACAAAGACTGTCGCCAGAATTAAGAAAGAGTAGATAATCTCCCTTTGCCTTTTCAATGCCCTTGTTCATGGCATTGTAAATGCCTTTGTCCGTCTCGCTGACCCAAAATGAAAAATGTTCAGCATATTGTTCAATGAGTTCTATGCTTCCATCGGTAGAACCACCATCTATGACAATCCATTCATAGTACGTGAATCTTTGACATACAACGCTTTCAATGGTCTTTTGAAGGCCGACACGATTGTTGAAATTGATGGTAATGATTGATAGAGAAGGATTCATGGTTAAGCTAAAATAACAAACCATCAGGCGTTTTTCCTCTCCAGCAGTCTGGATGAGGGAAATGCAGGTAATCTGCTAGTATTGCCGTTACATCAAACTGCATCATCGGAGTTTTGATTTCTCCAGGGGAGATTCCTTTGCCCAATAGAATCAATGGCGTTTCTAGATCCGAAATGACAGGCTGTCCATGTGTTTTGTCGTGTCCCCCATGATCAGAAGTTATAACGAAAAGAGTATTCTTGATTATTCCAGCATTGATACATGCATCGAAGACTGCCCTGATTATAGAATCAACATGAGTCAATTCGGCCATATAAGCATCCGTATACCAACCAGTAGTATGCCCAATCTTGTCCGGGTAATCCCAGAAGAAGGCCGCAACTGCTGGTTTCTTTTCCTTGATATAAGAAATAGCTGCATCTCTCATGAGTTCACTCCCGACATCTGAAACCGCAAAGCCTTTGACATAATTGAAGTCATTCATGTCGAAAATGTACCACATCCCATCCCATTGGTAGAAGTAACCCATTTCCCTTTCGGGGAACGCTTCTCTGTAAATAGAGAAGAAAGATGGGAAATTACCCTTCTCATCAGTATATGTTGGGCTAAAAGCCGGTCTTTTCGTGTCCCAGGCGATATACCCATGCGCCTCGGGGCCGGCTCCTTTAAACATGGATGCCCAGTTGCATGCACTGGATGTCGGCAATATGGAACGCTTGTGTAACGTCCATGCGCTTTCTGCGAGTTTGCTTTTGAGGAAGGGCATATCTGCTTTCTCAAAAGACGATGCACCCCAACCGTCAAAGGCCAGAATGATAATGTGGTCAATATGGTCTACATACTCTTCCGCCTTGGCTTTGGGTGCGCAAGAAATTGCAGATAGAATAAGTAAGGACGCTATAAATGGATGGTGGAAAAAACGGCGCATGATAATTACTCGACAATGATGCCATATAGGTCCCTGATGACACTGGTACTTAATCCAATTGGGTTGTTTTTCAGGCGGATAGGATTGACAGACATTGAAAGCGTATTAAGATCATCATATTTATTGTCGGAAACAGGCCTGCCCAAATCTAAGCCTGTCATCATTTCTCTAAACTGGACAATCGCTTGTTCTGCTGTCTCAGTCTCCATTGCTTTAGCGATGACCGAGAAAACACCTTCCAGATACTCATTACCGCGAGGGTCAATGCTTTGATCCTTGTGACGAATCATATAATCCCAAATCTCGGGAAGACAGACAGCCACTGCGTGCCCGTGGGGTAAGCCATACAAAGATGTGATCTTATAGCTCATTGCATGAGCTGCTGTCGTTTGTGCGATATTAATGGCACGACCGCCGTAGTTGGCTGCAAGCATGATTTGTGATGCAGCCGTTTCATCATTCTCGAAAATATACTTCCTCCAGTTTGCCATAATGAGTTCAACGGCTTTCCGAGAAAACTCCTTGCTCTCATCGGTAGAGTTGATAGACCACCAGGATTCAATACTTTGGCATAGAGCGTCCATCATTGTACACTTCTTCTGATAGAGAGGCAACGTCTTTAAGACAGCAGGCTCCAGGATGGCATAATCCGGAAGCACTCCATCGTTGGTAACGGTCTGTTTTGCCCCCTCATAGTACATCACGGCATTATGGGTTGACTCGCTTCCGGTTCCAGCAGTCGTCGGGATGGCAATAAACGGAATCTTACTCCCTTCAATCGGAACACATTGGGAAACCAGAGGTGGGATTAATGCCGCATTGCCTTCTTTGGCCAGAACCGCCAACTTGATGCACTTGGCAACATCGATAGCGCTTCCTCCGCCGACAGCCAGAATAGTATCACATCCAGAGGAGAAAAAGAGATGGATCCCGTCACAGACCTGCTCAAAAAGAGGGTTGGGAGTAAAACCGGAAAACATAACCTTCTCATCCACGGGCAAAGACTCCAAGATGCCTTTGATGTTAAGGTAGGGATATGATGAATCCACAACCAAGAACAGTTTCTTGCATCTGACTTCGGTCAGAACCGTTGGTAGATTAGAAATACCGTTGATAATCTTTTGCATTGATTCAGTCTTTGAGGAATGCCATCAGTGCCTCTTTGTTCTGGACGGGTGTCGTTGTGGGACGTCCAAGGTCTTTGCGATGACCTTTCTTTACTTTCACCTCTATAAATGTCGGGCCATGAAGGATCTTGGCCTTGCGCAGAACAGGATCAAGATCACTAGTATTATCTACACTGAAAGTATTGTGGTAACCCACGGCTTTTGCAACTGCAGGCAAGTCGATTGTCAGACCGACTGTGGGCTGACCGCCGACGGAATCATGGGCACCATTGTTGAAGACCACATGAATGTAGTTCTTGGGAGCCTTGTTGGCGACAATCGCCATACTCCCCATATGCATAATGGCAGCACCATCGCCATCGAAACACCAAATGCGTCGGTCCGGTTTCTCAAGAGCGATCCCCAATGCGATTTGAGAGGCGTGCCCCATGGATCCAACCGTTAAGAAATCCCGCTCATGTCCTTCCCCTTTGCCGGTACGATATTCAAACAATTCGCGGCTGATCATTCCCGTTGTTGAAACGATAACGTCTCTATCGCCGAGGGCGGCAGCGACGGTCTGGATGGCTTCTTCTCTTGAAAGGGTCAACTCGTTCTTGATGACATTCTGTAAGGTATAAGCCATGAATGTATCTTTCTCAATGACAAGGGCGTAGACTTCGTGTGTTTCCTGAATATATGCGACGGAGTCAGAAATCTGCTTGCCAGCAAGATTCTCGTCCTTGCTCAAGATGGTGTAGCCTATTCCCATTGTCTCAAGAAGGCTGACCGTTACCTTCCCTTGTTTCACGTGCTGCGGCTCATCATGGACTCCCGGGCGTCCACGCCAGCCAATTAGAAGCAGTATGGGGATGCCATAAACGTCCTTGTCAGTAAGAGAAGCAAGAGGGTTGATGATGTTCCCCTCTCCGGAGTTCTGCAAATATACGCAGCCGATCTTTCCTGTAGCAAGATGATAACCGGTAGCAAGACCGATGGCGCCTCCTTCATTCGCGGTAATGATGTTGTGCCTATCATCCAAATTGTCGGAAATATAAGCACACATGTTTTTCAGCAAGCTGTCGGGGACACCAGCAAAGAAGTCAATGCCGTAGGAGCCGAGAGTATCAACAAAAAACTTGGGATCGATCATAGTCTACTCCTCCGGAATCAACGTGATGATATCCTTGATGGGCATGCATTTATCATCGCATTCCTTGGCCCGATGGTGCTCAAGTATGGTCCGTGCCGCGTCCTGCATAGCAGGGAATCCGGTACGGGTAAGTTGATTCGCGTAAATAACGATATTCACGCCACGCGCTTTGAACTCATCCTCAGTAACAGTGTTGAAAGATGTCGGGACTACGACAATCGGAGTAACGACATCTTTGTCACGGAACTTGGCTACGAATTCAAATACTTCCGCAGGATCTTTCTTGCGGGAATGAATCATAATAGCATCTGCACCGGCCCCTACAAAAGCAAATGCGCGAGTTAGAGCATCTTCCATCCCTCGTTCAAGGATCAAACTTTCAATGCGGGCGCAGATCATAAAGTCTCTTGTCTTCTGTGCCTTCTTTCCAGCAGATATTTTAGCACAAAAGTTTTCAATGCTGTCTTGCGTTTGCTTGACTTCCGTTCCAAATAGGGAATTCTTTTTCAATCCGGTCTTGTCCTCGATGATGACCATGGAAACACCCATTCGTTCCAGAGACCGGACGGTGTAGATGAAATGCTCAGTGAGACCACCAGTGTCACCATCAAAGATGATGGGCTTAGTCGTGACCTCCATGATGTCGTCAATCGTGCGGAACCTGCTCGTCATGTCCACGAGTTCAATATCTGGCTTCCCTTTGGCCGTGGAATCGCAAAGAGAAGAAATCCACATTGCGTCGAACTGATAAGTCTTTCCTTCTTGAAGGACAGTGGTCTTTTCTGCAATCAAGCCGGTGATGCCGCTATGCGCTTCGATGGCCGTGACAAGACCTTTCATATTGAGGAGCTTGCGCAGTCGTCCCCTACGGATATCCGGCATCGCAAGCTCTGCTCGATGCATCTTGTCCAGCTCCTTGTATTTTGGGTCAGAAGAGTAAGGATACTCCACCAATTGACCGCCATATTCTGAAAGGACATCTAGGACCTCCTGGCGGATGGGCTTCTGGAATCCGTTTACCCAATCATCTCCGTGAACGACATAGTCTGGCTTGAGGAAACGGATATTCTCGGCATAACTCAGCGTCTTTTGCTCAACCACATTCTCCACGCCGGCGATATTTGCGACCAAGGCCTTCCTTTCTTCGAAAGGCATTAAAGGGAATCTGCGGAAACTGGCTACCGCCTCATCAGAGAGTACACCGATGGTCAGGCGTCCTAGGCGTTTTGCTTTCTTGATGATGGCAATGTGGCCTGTATGGATGTATTCTGTGCTAAAGCACATGTATACGGTGCGCTCATTGACCTCGCGAAGTTTCTCCGTCACGATCTTGAGGTCTTCGGGAGTGTCGATTTCCGCACAGAGCATATCCTTGACATCCAGCGGCTTGATAATACAATGATCAGAAACCTCATTGAATGCTTTTTCCGCATAACAATTTCGGTTGTCCGCCTCGCAAAACCTCTCTATATTCTTCAGCCAAATCAGCCAGTCTCCTTTCTTGATCTTATAAAGTGGCTGTGCTGCCATAGCATTATCAAAGAACTCAATGCCGACCTTCTCAATCCGTTCATTCTTGATGACAGCCTTGAAGTCTTTCTCGGGAAGGGGGAGGGTACTGCTGACTGTCATGCAACTGTCTGGGTTCTCAACCACATCTTCGAAAACAAGATTCTCAAAGACAAGGTCACCATGCATCAGGATAATATCATCATCCTTCAGGAAATCCTTTGCGCAATAAATGCTATAGATGTAGTTTGTTTTATCGTAGATAGGATTGTTGACAAAGGTAAACTTCAGCGGAAGATGGAGGAAGTTACAATAATCAATGAGCACTTTGTCGTAATACCCAGTCGTCATGACAACCTCGTCGATTCCATATTCTACGCACTGCCGAAGTTGACGGCTAAGGATAGTGTCACGATGGGTAATCTCGGTCATACATTTGGGATGCTCGCTCGTAAGGACGCCCATCCTATGGCCGAGGCCGGAGTTAAGAATCAGTGCTTTCATCTTATTTTCACGTAATAATACAATCGGGAGATGCCTTTATCACAAGGCTTTAATAGACTTTTTTCTAATACCAGTAGCTAAACAAGTTGTCCCCAGAATTCAGAAATAAAAGAAACTCGCCATAGGATGATTAAATCCCCTTAATCATGGTGTTATAATCATCCTTATCCGTCTCTCTTTCCCAATAGGAGATATGGTCGGCATATTGCTCTATCAGTTTCCTGCTGCTATCCGTGAGACTTCCTTCAATGAAGATCCACTCAAAATCCTTGAAAGTTTGGGCAACAGCTTTTTAGGCCATCACGATTAATGATAATGATGGAGAGACGTTTCTTGTGAAATAGACTCATGTAAACATGAGTTTCAAACAACTAACAAAAATTGAGCAGTTCCTCGTAAAGTTTAATGTATTGAGAAACAATTGTCGCAATATCAAATCGTTTGACTACATCATCCCTAATCTGAGTTTTATCATACACTTTAGACATGGCCATCTTTATTCCTTCTGTCAATGAAACAATGTCAAAACCGCTGCAGCGCACTCCATTAAAATCGTTAATAAGTTCTTCCGTTCCACTAACAGGGAAGGTAATTACGGGAAGGCCACAAGCCAATGCCTCAATAGGAGTTTGGGCAAATGCTTCTTGTTCTGAAGGCATAACAAAATAATCTCCTGCAGAATAGAGCATTGACAATATTCTTTGATTAGCTTCCTGACCAATTGCAATAATATTAATTCCACCAACAGGTTTTACTCCACTGCCAATGCATAACAAAGTGCAGTTCGGAATACCGAGCTCTTCTAACGCGCGGATTAATTGTTTGAGCCCCTTGCGTTCTTCATTGATGAAGGCAGCGCAAAAAACAAACACAGTCGCATCCGAAGAAATACCAAGTACTTCTCGTGCGGCATTCTTATTTCTGGGAGCAAAATCAGAAGAAGAGAACCCATTATGGATTATACTGATCGGGAACGTATTGTTAATAGCTTTTTGTTGATAGAACTCCAGCATCATCTTTGACAATGCAACCATATGAATATTTTGCACACCCGACAAAGAATTTCTTTTAATATCAACCAGTTGCTCCTCAATCAATTCAAATTGGCCAGAGAACCGTTCAGCCATTTTTTGGTAGTGAAAGCCTCCGTAGCCTATGTTTTCATCATGAAATGTCCATACAATGGGTTTGTTGACTTTATGAAAAAAGGTAGAATAATCGACGAAGTCCGCAATCCAGTGCAAATGAACAATGTCTGCCCATTGTACTAGGGAATGGTTACATAGATCATAGGTTGTAACAGGGAGGGTATAAAAAGCGCCTGTTTCAGTTTGTATTCTGTTTCTCTGTTGTTCTAAAACCTCCAAAAAAGTAAGACATCTTCCCCTTTTCCTAAGTACATTCTTAATCTTCCTCAAGACCTTCCCTTTTGGAGGCTGATATTGATTTTGATTAGGAACTGCTAAAACGACATTATCATCATTGGAGTGTTTTTCCTTTACCAGCATCTTGCTTTCCAGGTTTGCGGATCGCATTGCAGAATGAATTCGCCATGCAGCCAAACCTGCTCCACCATAATCATAAGTGCTAATATGTAAAACTTTCATGATATGCTAAGAATCATTCTATGACATACACCCCTGTGTTTTGATGGGTTGAACCGCGTTCATTTTCAGGGGGAGGTGTCATGTAGTCACCGTAAATAGAAGACAATACCACATCATACCCGATCGGAATTGGCATATCCCGTTCGCCAAACTTACAATTCATGGTTTCTGTCATCAACGCTTTTGCTTGAACATCCCTCCCTTCACAAAAAGACCAAACACAATTACAGACAAACGCTGATTGAGAAATCGGCCATTTTGAACATTTGTCATAGTGTTGAAGCAATTTCTGTTTCTTAAAATAAGGAATAGAGAATATAATAAAAGCAATTTTCCCTTTTACGCCATGAAAGTATTTCCATTTCAAGTCAGTCCAATAATGTAAACTATCCCACACTTCATTTCGAAGCTTCCACGAATAATCTCTCGCGTCATCTAACTTTTGCGAAGGACAACCATCCAGTGGAAAAATGTCAATATTAATCCCGATAGAAGGAACATACTTAAAGGGCTCCTTGACATATGTTCCATCCTTTGAAAACTTTATGAATGGATAATAGTACCCTCTTGTCGTATGAATAGAATTTAGCGTGTATCCCTTTACTGGGTATTTCTTGAAAAGCTTCTCAAACCGGTCATATTCTTCTCTCTCCATAAAAATATCAATGTCATCATCCCATGGTATTATTCCATTATGGCGAACAGCACCGATTAGGGATCCGTATGCTAAACAGTATCGGATTTTATACTCCTTACAAAAATCGTCAACTGTATATAAAATCTCATATAACACCCTTTGGTGTTCTTCCGGATTTAATTTTCTAAGTTCCATAATACCCTAATACTCTTCGACCTTTGGCGAAAACATAATAAAACCATTATCCGCACCATTATATTTCAGGAACTCAGTTCCGGTATCTGTGATAGTTAACACACAAACATCCTGGCGATCATAAAAACAAACATTTGGGACATGAGTTACTACTCTAATTAAATACTTACCAGGCAACAAAGTCCTTCCTCTATAAGTTAATCGAAATCTCTTTTGCTCATCCAAACCATTCAGCGTCAACTCAGCATTGCAAATTCTTGTTCTATTAAGTGTCATTATTACCACACTCATGACCGCTTTAGAATCTATTACAAAACCGTTTTTTTTTCTAACGACTGTTTCAAGAACAATATCCTCATCGAACGAGAATAGTCCTTGACGCTGGTGTTGACTACCGCAAAACTGAACCGAGGCGATGTATACGCCAGATCCGGCTTCTTGTTCTGATTGAGAAAACGAAAACTCCGTCTTCCCTCCACCTAAATATTCAGCCACAGTCGACTTAATATCATTTTGGTATGCTACTCGCCCGTTTACTAAAAGAATGCCTTTTTTACACAAATTCAGCATTGAATCCATATTATGGCTCACAAACAATACAGTCCTTCCCTCGCCTCTACTTACATCCTGCATTTTGCCGATCGCTTTTTTTTGAAACTCCGCGTCACCGACGGCAAGCACTTCATCTACAACAAGAATCTCCGGGTCTAAATGAGCTGCAACGGCAAAACCTAGTCGGACCGTCATGCCGGAGGAATAGCGTTTAACGGGCGTATCAATATATCGTTCACAGCCGGAGAACTCTACGATCTCTTCTAACTTGCGTGAAATCTCAGCCTTATTCATGCCCATGATGGCGCCGTTCATATAGATGTTTTCGCGGCCGGTCATTTCGGGGTGGAAGCCCGTGCCGACCTCGAGGAGGGCGCCGATGCGGCCGCGGGCGCGGATAGTACCGACGGTGGGACCTGTTACTTTGGAGAGGAGTTTGAGCAGGGTGCTTTTGCCGGCGCCATTCTTACCAATGATGCCGACAACGTCTCCTTGCTCGACCTTGAAGTCGATGTCTCGCAGGGCCCAGACGTAGTCGCTGTGACTGGCTGCCGTCGTACGGTCGTTAGTTTCACCAATCCGCAGATAAGGATCCTCTTTCTTCAAGACGGTCGTTTGCCACCATCTGTTTAAATCATGGGAAAGGGTCCGGGTCGAGACCAGACCGAGGCGGTATTGTTTACCTACGTGGTTGAATTCTATTGCGGTTGCCATAATGAACTGTCAGTTAAACGGTATCCATGAAACTCTTCTGGACCTTGTTGAAGATCACGATGCCGAGGGTGAGGACGAGGGTCATGACGACGAAACTGTAGATGATCCAGCGCCAGCCGACGAACTCACCGCAGCCGAGGAAGCCGTATTTGAAGGTCTCGATGATGGGGGTGACGGGGTTGAGGCACATGAAGGTGTGGACCGGGACGCCGAGGAAGCGCATGCCGCTGGTCTGGCTGAGCGGATAGACGATAGGGGTGGCGTACATCCAGAGCTGGACCAGGAAGCTGAAAAGCACCTGTAGGTCGCGGTATTTGGTCGTCATCGAGGAGATGATGGTGCCGAAGCCGAGGGCCAGACCTGCCAGCATGATGACCAGCAGGGGGAAAAGCAGGGCGTACAGGTTGAGGTGGGCGCTGCAGTTTGGATCGAAGATGGTGTAAACAAGATAGATTATGACGAAGAAGCCTAGCTGGATGGCGAAACGCAGCAGATTGCTGATAACATCGGCAATTGGCATCACCAGGCGCGGGAAATAGACCTTACCGAAAATACCCGCATTATTCACAAACGTATTCGAGGTCTTGGTCAGGCACTCAGCGAAGTAGTTCCACATTGCCGTACCGGCGAGGTAGAATAGTGGCCGCGGAACACCGTCGGTTGGGATTCCAGCGATACCGCCGAAGACGATCATGTACATGATGACGGTCAGGGCGGGCTGCACGACAAACCAAATCGGGCCCAGGATCGTCTGCTTGTATTGCGTAATGATGTTGCGCTTGACAAACAGGGAACAGAGGTCGCGGTAGGCCCACAGCTCCTTGAAGTCCACGGAGAGGAGCTTGTCCTTGGGCCTAATGACGATGTCCCAAGGCTGCTCTTCGGTTTGCGGCTGCTGTATTTTTTCTTCTGCCATATTTTGCTGCTAATGTGATCTTTTATGCTTGAAAATAATATTCTTCACCGTGCCCCAGAAGTAACGCCAGTCGGTGGCGAAGGGGTGGGCATGGTAGGCTTCGATATACCGGCGCTCGGAGGCTTGGACGTCCTCGAGCGTGTGTGGGGACTCGGCCTCGTAGTAGAAGGGGGGCAGGAGTCCGGGTTTGACGCTCGTGTGTAGGGCCTGCATCTCGGGCGTGTAAAGGCTGAAATAGTGCCGGCTGAGCGGCCGGACGCCAACGAGCTTCATCTGGCCCTTGAGGATGTTGATCCCCATCGGGAGTTCGTCCAACCAGCTCTTGCGCAGAAGTTTGCCCCATCCGTTGATTCGGTAATCATGTGCGAATTTGCCGCCGTCCTGCAGACCTTCGTGCTCCAGCATGTAGGGCTGCAGGTATTCTGAATAGGCGTACATGGTGCGGAACTTATAGACGCCGATCATGTTGCCATGGTAGCCGACGCGGTTAAGTTTGACGAGGGCGCCGCAGGTAGGGTCGTCGTCCCAGATGGGGGCGCGGAACTTGCGGCCGATGACGAAGAATTCGCCTTTCTGGAAGCGCTCGTCGATGACTTCGAAGCCGGCGCGGTACATACGGCCGAGGAGCTCGACGCGGTGGTAGGTGCGGTTCTGGCCCTACGTGACCCACATATAGAACCAGCGTGTGGGTTTC
>Ga0247611_10006993_pt1 | contig 14332 bp, 14 predicted proteins | sample 177DNAGHGhighgp2_FD_192422 | JGI IMG/M metagenome (GOLD analysis project Ga0247611, IMG submission 192422) | Sheep rumen microbial communities from Palmerston North, Manawatu-Wanganui, New Zealand - 1770 DNA GHGhigh gp2 | ecosystem: Host-associated > Mammals > Digestive system > Stomach > Rumen...
GGCCTCTGGGGTAAAGGTCTTGTTCTGCGTGGGCATGTTCTCGAAGAGAGCGTCGTCGTCGAGTTTGATCTCATTGCGGCCCTGCTCGAAGGTGATGCCGAACACCTGCTTGCGCTCGATGGGCTCTGGCACATAGCTGGGATCGATCTTGATCACATTATAGGTGCCCTTGCGCTTGTCTTTCAGAATCTCAATGGCCTCAGGGGTATAGTCGGGAGCAATCACACCATCGCTCACCTCACGCTTCAGCAGCCTGGCCGTTGTGGCGTCGCAGGTGTCTGAGAGGGCCACGAAGTCGCCATAGCTCGACATACGGTCGGCACCACGTGCTCTGGCATAGGCGCAGGCGATGGGCGAGGCGTCCAAATCCTTCACGTCGTCGACGAAATAGATCTTCTTTAGGGTGTCGCTCAGAGGCAGACCGACGGCAGCGCCAGCAGGGCTCACATGCTTGAAGGATGCAGCAGCGGGCAGACCGGTAGCAGCCTTCAGCTCCTTCACCAGCTGCCAGGCATTGAAGGCGTCGAGGAAGTTGATGTAGCCAGGACGGCCGTTGATCACTTCGATGGGTAGTTCTCCCTCGGTCATGAAGATACGCGAGGGTTTCTGGTTCGGATTGCATCCGTACTTGAGGGCTAATTCTTTCATATGAGATGTATTTTTTTCTGAATTTGCGTGCAAAGGTACAAAAAAAATCGTAATTTTGCAAACGATTATATAATATGTTATGGAGAAAAAGAGAATCGCTTTGCGGAAACTGATGGAGGCAGTGGAGAAGGAATTGCTCCACAAGCCCGATAAGAAGACGCTCGACCGCCTGTCGCTGCTGGCAGGATTCCAGAGCTGGGAGGATTTTCAGAACGCCCTGCATGGAGAATGAAAAAAGAGACCTCGGCAGTGAGATCTCTTTTTATCTTGTTCGTCGTGCGGATTACTCTGCGCTAACAGGACGACGCTTCTCCTTGATGCGGGCAGCCTTACCTGTGAGCTTGCGCAGGTAGTACAGCTTAGCGCGACGCACCTTACCAACCTTGTTGATCTCGATAGAATCGATGTTCGGAGACTCGATGGGGAAGATACGCTCGACACCTACAGTGCCAGACATCTTGCGAACGGTGAAGCGCTTCTTGTCACCATGACCACAGATCTTGATGACTACGCCACGATAGAGCTGGATACGCTCCTTGGAACCCTCGATAATTTTGTAAGCGACAGTGATGGTGTCACCAGCCTTGAACTCTGGGAACTTCTTGCCGGTTGCAAATGCTTCTTCAGCAACTTTAATTAAATCCATTGTTTTTTACTTTTTTACTTTTTTACTTTTATTGCTGTATCGTTCCAACGCAACATAGACGGGCAACTCGTGACTTCCCTCCATCGGTTACGCCGAAAAGCGGGTGCAAAGGTACTACTTTTTTCAGACATAAACTCATGAGACCATAAAAACTATGGGATTATGCCTGGTGAATTATGAATTATTAACAAATATTACTCGAAATAGAATGTCAAGACAATCATTTTGCTTTGTCCACTGCTCACTGCATTGGCATACATCCGCTTGTTGGTGTCCTGCAGTTCATTGGCATGACTGCTGTCGATGGCGTTGGTCAGACTGTAACAGAACTTCAATTCCGGAATCAGCTTGAAGAAGGGCAGGTAGAGGTCGCAGCCCAGACCCACCTCAATCATCGTGTCGGTACGCTTCAGCTGCAGGAAATCCTGGTTCTTGCTGGTCAGGTTCACCAGCTGGTTCACGCCCGCTATTACATAAGGACGGTAGTTGTTCCAGCGCTCTGCCGAGAACTTCAGGTCTACGGGAAACGAGATATAGGTGCTCTTCATGTCCTGCGTCATTTCCAGCAGCCGGCCCTCAGCGTTCAGCTCCGTCATATTATAGAAGGTAAGGTGTTTGGCGCCGAAATGCATGGTGGGCGTAAAGCGCAGGTTCAGATGCTTCGAGAGCCTCAGGTCTGCCAATACGCCTACCGAGAAACCCGCATTCCATTTGTCGTCGTCGCAGACGATGGTCTGTGTCTTGCTTGTCCCGTCCTCCTGGAGGATGGTCTGCGGCCCGACGTTCTCCAGCTCGATATCCTGCAGGTTCATCCCCACGAGAATGCCCAGATGCAGCGGTCGCAAGTCGGTATACGGCCTGTTCTGCACCTTTCTCTCCTGGGCTGTTGTCATGAGGGCCGTCAGACAGAGTGTGAGCATCAAGAGTGTTCTCTTCATCTACCTATTATAACGTGAAAAATGGGCTATTTATTATATCACTCACTATTTCGACACTGTATAAATTGGGCCTCATAACTGAAAATAGCTACCTAAAATTTGGTAGATATCAAAAAAAGTTCGTACCTTTGCATCACCATTAAAGGGTAATTTAGTATTAACAATTTAATTTTTGCAAGATTATGGCATATGTAATTGGTGACGACTGCATCGCTTGCGGTACATGTCAGGGTGAGTGCCCCGTTGAGGCAATTTCTGAGGGTGAGAAGTATTCTATCGATCCCGATCTGTGCACTGAGTGCGGTACCTGCGCAAGTGTTTGTCCTTCTGAGGCTATCAGTCTGGGCTAATCAGACAGCAGTGATCAAAAACAATATCCCTCGCCAATCCGGCGGGGGATTTCTTGTTTAGAAGGGGCCGTAGCCCATGCAGCTCGTGGTGGTGATGGCCGTGAGGAAGGCCGTGAGGGCGGCTACTATCACCTTCGCCGCTATCAGAGCGCAAAATTAGAGTCCCCAGTGAGTCTGGTAGAAATGCCGCCCGACGGGCGGTACAAGAAGAAAACGTCTGAAATGTCTTAACGTCTTTTTGTCTTTTTACGAAAAAAGCCGCTCACATCGAATGTGGGCGGCCTTTGTGTCATCTGATATTAAATATTACTTCACGCCGAGAATCTGCTTGGCGACCTCGTTCTCAGGATCGATGGCAATGAGCTTGTTGGCAAACTCCTTAGCCTGAGCCTTGTCTTCCTTCACGATGAAGTAGTAAGCGATGTTGTAACGATAAGCCTCCACCAGACGGGCCTTGTCGGAAGCATCCTTCTCAGCCTTCGGTGCGATGAGCTCGATGAGCTTGTCGTAGTAGGGCTTAGCGAGACCCTGCTTAGAGTCGGGGTCCATTTGGGCGTTCACACGGGCACGCATGAAGTTAGCATACTCAATAGCGTTCTCGTATTTCTCAGCCAGATTAGCATATACGCCGTCGGCCTGTGTGAAGGCTTCCTTCTTGGCAACAGGGTCGGTCAGCTTGCTGGCGTGCTGGGTATACAGGCTTCCGAGAGCTGCCATATCCGTAGCGGTGGCCTTCTCGATACCTTCCAAATACTCCTTGTAGCGCTCGATGGCGTTGATATAGTCTTCTTTCTCAGCATAGGCGTCAGAGAGCTGCTTCACCACACCGGCACGCTTGGCCTTGTTGTCAAACTCTGACTTCAGAGCGAGGTTGTACTGCTCGATGGCCTTGTCGGCCTGCTTCAGGCCGTTGAAGGCATTGCCCAGATAGGCGTAGTCCAGATAAGAGAACTTAGCACTGTCAGACTGGTTGAAGAGGGCGTCGCCATATTTCACGGCATCGTCGAAGTTGCCCAGCTCAGTGTTGAAGAACATGGCTAGACGGTTCATAGCGGCATTGCGCGGCTCTTTGGTCAGACCAACCTTCACTCTCTCAAGTCCTTCAGCGTGCTTGCCCAGGAAGTAAGAAGCCATAGCGTACTCCACGATGTCATTTTTCTCCATCTTGCCTACGGGTACCTTGCCATAAGCCTCACGGGCCTTCTCAAACTCGTTGGAGAGGTAGTAGATGTGACCAGACAGAGCGTCAACCTCGATGTCGGGACGCTGAGACTTCAGGTCGGCCAGCTTCTGGACGGCACCCTTCGGAGAAATCTTACGGTATACCAAAGCATACTTGTAGTAACCAGTAGGATCCTTGGGGTCGGTGTAGGTAGCCTGGTTGTAGAAACCGGCAGCCTTACCACCCTCGTTGGCAAAAGCCTCGATGTCACCCAGAAGGATGAAGGCGGGCGCGCACTTGTGCTTCGCTGCCTCGTCAGCCAGAAGGGCGAAGGTACGAGCCTGAGCGGTGTCCTGAGCCTCGTAGAAGGCGCGTCCGATGGCTACGAGAGCCGCGGGGTTCTTCTTGTTCTTCTTCTGAGCGGTTTTCACTAAATCAGCCTTGTCGGCTGCATTACTCTTGATGGCCTGCAGGGCTGCATTGAGCTCTGCCTCCTGTGCCATAGCGGTGGTGCTGAAACCTGCCAGCAACACACCCATTACTAAATATTTGATCGTTTTCATAATTCTCTCGTTTTTTACGTTATACATCTTGTTAATTATCTCTCGCTTCTTATGACGTTTGAAAACCGAAATAGTTTAATCGGTTTTCTCTATTCCCTGTTCACTATCACTTCTCTGACATTCATGTTGGCCGTTCTGGGCAGCAGTCCGTAGCGCAGGATGATCTTCTGTCCCTTGGGCAGCTGGCAGAAGTGGGCGAAGCTTGAAGGTACACCGCTTCTCGGCTCGTTGAGCAGAGCGTAGATGGTGCGGATGAGCGGATAGTTACCATTATATAAGTAGAACTGATAGGGCTTCCAGCTGTTGGCCTTTGTGGCGGAGTCGAGCCTGGAGACGCCCATCACGGTAATATTCTTCTTGAAGGTGACATTGGTGGTGTCACGTTTGTCGTTGAGCCAGTTCGAACCGATGATGCCGAGGGCATTCTGATGGTTCTCCACATAGTCGATGACGGCGGCACTGGTTTTCACAGCGCCGATGTTGGGGTTTTTGAATTCCTGACCTCCGAGGATGGAGTCGACACACCAGCGGACTGTGCTCGACAGGGGATTGTCGAAGACGACGTCGATGTTGCCCAGACCAGACCTCGGGTTCAGTTCATTCCATTTGGTCATTTCACCCAGAAGGATCCGACGGAAGTCCTTCACGGTGATGCAGGTATCAGGATTGGCATTGTTCACGATGATGGCAAGTCCGTCGTAGGCGATGGGGATGGCCCGAGGCAGATACTTGCGGTCCTGCAGGTTCTTTCTTTCCTTAGCTGTGAAGTCACGTGTAGTGAAGGCCAGCCAGGTCTCCAGCTTCATCAGTTTCTGCACGGCCTCCTGCTCGTTGATGTATTCGGGCGTGATGGAGTCGAGCGTCTGGTTCTGGAAATAATAGAGCGCTTCGTCGATGATGGGGTAGAAGCTCTCGTCGGCAGCCAGACAACTGGCGGCTTTCTGATAGGCCTCCTCCATTTCAGGATTAGGCTTGCTCCCACATGCGTGGAGCAAGCCTAACATTAGAGTGAATCCAACTAATATGTGTAATTTGTTGAATGCGTTCATCTTTAAAAATTACTGAAGGCGGAAGGTTACAGGTACGGTGTACTTCACACGTACGGCAGAACCATTCTGCTTACCAGGAATCCAGTGAGGCATGGACTTCACCACGCGCTGGGCCTCCTTATCGAGTGAGGGGTCAACTGACTTGACAACCTTCACGTCGGTTATCGAACCGTCGCGCTCTACGACGAAGGTCACGATGACACGACCCTGCACGCCGTTTTCCTCTGCCACAACGGGATACTTGATGTTCTTCGAAAGATACTCGAACAATGCGTTAGGACCACCGGGGAACTGAGGCATTTCCTCAACCACGTCGAAGACCTTGGTCTCCTCCTCCTTCGGGGGTTCGGGCTGTGCGATTACTTCCTTAGCCTTGAGCACTTCACCTTCGGCCTCATCGTTACCCTTTACATCGAAAGCACCGATGGCGGTGTTCGTCTGTGCCAGTTCATCCTGAGACTTGATCTCGTCCTCGGGGGCTACATCTTCATCCTTCTTAATTTCAGGTGTTGTAAATGCTACAGAGCTCTTTACCTTCTCAACCTCGATCTTCTCAACCTGAGGCTCTTCCTTACGTTCCACCTTGGCTTCCTTCTTCTCAGCCAGACTCGTCAGCTCCACATCGGTCTCGATAGCGGCATTACGTGATGCCATGTAGTTATCGAATGAAACCTTTGCGATGACGATGGCTGCGATGATGGCAAAGCCAGCGAACATTGTCAGCAGCGCCTTGAGGTTACGCTTACCGGTGTCTCGACGTAATTGATAAGCTCCGTATGCCTGGTTCTTACCTTCAAACACAAGGTCGGCCCAGCCATTATCTATAAGATCTATTTTTCCCATAGTTCTTTTTCGTTTTTAGGGTTACTTGACGCCTGCCTTCTCGATGAGTGCCTTATCTTCTTCACTCATCTTGTCGATGTCGTCAATCACATACTTATCAATATTGCTAATCAGCATCTCGTCAAGAGCGGCAACCATGTTGGCATAGGTAGCTGTCGGAAGTGGACGGATGATACAGGTCAGGGTAGGTACCTTCTCACCAGTGGGAAGCTCACCCTTCTTCAGTTTCTTCAACTGCTCCTGATACTGCTCGTCGGTCATCTTCGAGTTGTACTCGTTCTTCTTGGCGTCGAGCTCCTTCTTTGCCAGCTTGATCTTGGCCACGGGGTTAATGCCCTCCTCGGTTGTATGCTCGTTGAGCACCTTCTCGATACCGTCCTTACCATAGGTGGTCTCCTTCACGCACGATGCGGGATCGTCGTAGTTGGGCAGACCGGCCACATAGTAAATTTTGTCGTTGGCACCCAGATAGAGGGTGATGGTGTGAGAGGCCTTCGTTACCTGCTTATCTTCCTTCTGCAAGTTCTCGTCGTTACTTGGCATAGTGAGCTGCATGGCCTGCGGCTTTGCCAAGGTAGTACACAGCATGAAGAAGGTGATCAGCAGCATCATCATGTCTACCATCGGCGTGAAGTTCACGCGGGTATCCATTTTCTTTTGCTTGGATAGATTTTTCTTTGCCATATACTATTCAGCGTTTAAACGTTTAACATCGAGATTAGTGATGAGCTGGAAACGGTTTTCGCTCATGTCCTGAAGTTCTGACATCATCTTCTTCACTACGGCGTAGGAAGTGTTGGCATCGCACTTGATGGCGAGCTTCATGTCAGGGTTAGAACTGCGGGCCGCAGAGACCCACTCCTGGAATTCGCTCTTTCCACCGTTGATACTGTCGAGCGGCAGACCGAGCTTCTGGATTTCCTCTGTCATCTTCTCCGTAGAGAGATCAAGATAGCTGGCAAGAACGTTCATCGGAGCACCCACCATAGCATCCTCAAGGAAGTGCTTCTCCTGGGTAGCGTTGAGAGACACGCCGAACTTGTCGGTCATGGTCGCCAACATCTCCTTCATGTGGTTCTTGTTCTCGGTACCCACGTAGATGTGACCGTCTGGGTTCACCAGGATGGTCAGCAGATCCTGCTCGGGTATCTTGACTTCCGACACAGAGTTAGGCGCATTGACTTGTACTGGTTCTGGTGTCAGGAATGTTGAGGTCAACATGAAGAAACACAGAAGCAGCGTCATCACGTCTGACATTGGCGTCATGTCAATCCAGATGTCTTTTTTCTGTATCTTAATTTTAGCCATTCTCTAAATGCTTTTTATGCGTTAAAAAAATGGTTAAGAATTAAGCCTCGTTGTGAGTAGAATCGTATGTTGCAGCGATGGTGAAACCAATCTCATCGAGAGCGTAAGTCAGCTTATCGATCTTATTTGAGAAGAAGTTGTAAACAACGGTAGCAACCCAAGAGGTCAAGATACCAGATGCTGTGTTCACAAGAGCCTCAGAAATACCGGCAGACAGAGCCATAGAGTCAGCGCCACCACCTGCAGAAAGAGCCTGGAACGATCCGATCATACCGAGCACAGTACCGAACAGAGCGGTCAGGGTACCGAGAGATACGATGGTAGCAACCATAGGCATGTTCATCTGAAGGGTAGGCATCTCCAGCTGGGTAGCCTCCTCGTGAGCCTGAGAGATCTTGGCGATCTTAGCGGCCTTCTTCAGGGTGTCGTCACCCTCAACAGTCTGGTACATCTTGATAGAAGCTTTCACAACGTTGGCTACAGAACCCTGCATCTTGTCGCAGAGAGCCTCAGCCTCAGTGAACTTCTGAGCCTTGATGAGATCCTTAACCTGAGCGGTGAACTTGGCAAGGTTGATCTTACCAGCTGCAGTCTTAATAGCGAAATAGCGCTCGATACCGAGGCAGATAACGGTGAAGAGAAGGGTCAGGATCAGACCTACCACGAAACCTCCCTTATACACGGTACCTAACAGGTTTGCGGGGTGTCCGCTGCGGTCGCCACCGATGAAGTTGTCGGGGTTACCCATTACGAAATACCATACACCATAACCTGCAAGCGCGCAAATCACGAGGATAATCCATGCAGCTTTAACACCTTGGAAGCCCGAATTCTTTTTGGCTGGGGCTGCAGCCTTTGTTGTTGTTGCCATAATTAATTTTGTTTTTTTTAGTTATTAAAAATTGAGTTTAAAAAATTTCTCTTTCAATACGTTTTTTGCTTGTTCCGTAGCTTGTCTTTTCCGACTTTCGCCGAAATCACTTGGCAAAGATAGCGATTTTCTGTGGACTACCGAACGGATTAACAAGATTTAACTCGTTAATTATTAATAATTACTTTAAATCCGCCAGTACTTCTTTGATGCGTCTCATGGCCTCGACGATGTTCTCGTCGCTCGTCGCATAGCTCATCCGGAAGCACTCTGCATCGCCGAAAGCATCGCCTCCAACCGTCGCAACATGCCCTTTATCAAGCAGATACATCGCAAAGTCAGTCGAGCTGTTGATTGTGGTCTGGCCGTCACTCTTGCCGAAGAATGAGCTGCACTTGGGGAAGAGATAGAAGGCACCCTCGGGTACGTTCACCTCCAGACCTGGTATCTCCTTAGCAAGCTTCACGATGAGGTCGCGACGACGCTCGAACGCCTGACGCATGTCCTCCACGCACTGCTGGTCGCCCACGTAGGCAAACTCTGCTGCCTTCTGACTTACCGAGCATGGGCCGCTGGTATACTGTCCCTGCAACTTGTTGCAGCCTTTCACTATCCACTCTGGAGCAGCGATATAACCGATACGCCAACCGGTCATCGCGTAGGCCTTTGACACACCGTTGACTATGATGGCCCGCTCCTTCATACCTGGGAACTGGGCGATTGACTCATGGCGCCCGATATAGTTGATATGCTCGTAGATCTCGTCGGCCAGCACAAACAGGTCCTCATGCTTCAGGATCACTTCTGCCAGCGCCTGCAGTTCCTCTTTGCTATACACGCTTCCTGTAGGATTGCTGGGCGAGCAGAGGATGATCATGCGGGTCTTGGGGGTAATGGCGGCCTCGAGCTGTTCGGGTGTCATCTTGAAGTTCTGCTCGAAGCCGGCCTCTACAATCACGGGCTCACCGCCTGCCAGCTTTACCATCTGGGGATAGCTTACCCAGTAGGGGGCAGGTATGATGACCTCCTCGCCGTCGTTCACCAGTGCCATCACCGTGTTGCAGACACTCTGCTTGGCGCCGTTCGACACCAGAATTTCTGCGGGCGTATAGTGCAGATGGTTCTCGCGCTCCAACTTTCTGGCAATGGCCTGACGCAGGTCGGGGTAGCCAGGTACGGGTGAATATCTCGAATAGTTTTCGTCGATAGCCAGTTTGGCAGCCTGTTTAATGGGATCGGGTGTGTTAAAATCGGGTTCTCCCACACTCATGTTGATCACATCGATGCCTTGCGCCTTCATTTCGGCGCTTTTCTGCGACATTGCCAGCGTGGCTGAAGGGGCCAGACGCTGCAGTCGATCGGATAATTTTGCCATATTTTTAAAAATTTTGTGCAAAAGTACAAAAAAGAAGGGAAAAGGGAATAGTGAAAAGTAAAAAATTTACGACCGCACTTTATTTTTTCATCTTTTTCACACTTTTGCCTTTACTCTTCTCTATTCACTCTTTACTTTAAATGAAGTGTATGTCCCATGCGGTTCTTCTTCGTCTCCAGATAGCGGAGGTTATAGGGGTTGGGAGTTACCTCGATGGGCACGTTCTCCACAATCTCCAGTCCGTAGGCCTCAAGTCCCACACGTTTCACAGGGTTGTTCGTCAGCAGGCGCATCTTGTGGATGCCCAGGTATCTGAGCATCTGGGCGCCGCAGCCATAGTCGCGCTCGTCGGGCTTGAATCCCAGGTGGATATTCGCATCTACGGTGTCGAGGCCTTCTTCCTGCAGTTTATAGGCGGCAATCTTGTTCATCAGACCGATCCCTCGACCCTCCTGTTGCATATAGACCACCACACCCTTGCCTTCTTTCTCGATTGCCTGCATCGCCTTGTGCAGCTGTTCGCCGCAGTCGCAGCGCTTCGAGCCGAGGATGTCGCCCGTCATGCACGACGAGTGCACACGCACCAGCACAGGCTCGTCTTCCTTCCACTTGCCTTTTATGAGTGCCAGATGCTCCTGTCCGTTGCTCTTCTGACGGAAGGGAATCAGTCGGAAATGGCCGTAGTCGGTAGGCATGTCCACCTCTTCGCCCACCTCGATGAGCGACTCTGTCTTCAGACGGTAGGCAATCATGTCCTTGATGCTGATGATCTTCAGGTTCCATTGCTGCGCCATCTCCAACAGCTGCGGCAGTCGGGCCATCGTGCCGTCCTCGTTCATGATCTCCATCAGCGCGCCGGCGGGATAGAGGCCAGCCATGTGACACAGGTCGATGGCAGCTTCCGTATGGCCGCTGCGCCGCAACACCCCGTTCTCCTGGGCGTAGAGGGGGTTCACGTGACCTGGGCGTCCGAAGGTCTGTGGGGTAGAGTGGGGGTCGGCCAGCGCCTTGATGGTCTCCGCGCGGTCGTGGGCAGAGACGCCTGTGGTACAGCCTTCCAGCTTATCTACAGTGACGGTGAAGGGAGTGCCGAGCACAGAGGTGTTATCCTCCACCTGATGGGGCAGCTCCAGTTCCTTGCAGCGCTCGATGGTGATGGGTGCGCAGAGCACACCGCGGGCATATTTCAGCATGAAGTTTACCTTCTCGGGGGTAATCTTCTCAGCAGCGATAATCAGATCGCCCTCGTTCTCACGGTCTTCGTCGTCAACCACAATCACAAACTTGCCTTTCTTGAAGTCCTCGATCGCCTCTTCTATGTTGTTCAGTCGTAGTGGGTCCATATATATAAATAATGTTTACATATTTTTAATACGCTCCACGATGTGGTCGCTTGTATGTCGGATGGTGCGCAGGTCTCTATACAGGCGCATTCTGAAGCGGAGCATGCGGATATAGAAGAAGATGCCCAACGGGATGATCATTCCGGCAATGATATTCAGCCATTTCTTGCGGAAGGGCCGCGTGTGGGCAGTCGTCGCCAGCACAGGATAGTGGTTCAACTCCGTCAGTACGATCTTGTCCTTCGTATAGCCCAGATCCTCGATCACCTCCTCCAGCCGTTCGCTGATGGTCTCTATCTCCTGGTCGTCACCGGCGTGGAAGAACACCTTGATCGGACTGGGCCAGTGCAACAGCTTGTGCTCGTGGGTATAGCGGTAGATGTCCTGGTTCAGGGCGAGCAGTTTCTCGGCATCCTCCTGATACTTCGGGTCCTCGATGATCACCTCCTTGCGGAACACGTGCCGCTTCGAGCGCAGACCCAGCATCTTCATCGCCAGGTTCTTATACAGGTCGATGTTGAATACCACCGAGTCGTTGTTGGCCTTATAGGTGAAGAACACCGCTATCGGTGTGAGCACGACGGTAGAGATCAGTTTGCCGAACCACACCGTCCACTGGTCGTCGCGTGCCATCTTCATGCCTGAGTTCTCGAAGATGAAGTACACGATGAACACCAGCACCGACACGATCACCGGCACACCCAGACCGCCCTTGCGGATGATGGCTCCCAGCGGGGCGCCGATAAAGAAGAATATGATACACGACAGGGCTAGCGTGAACTTTCCGATAGCCTCTATCTGGTGCGTTCGCATCCTTCGGTGCAGGTATTCGGCATATTCGCCTTTATACTCCATATCGGTCATCGACATGCGCAGGTTGTTCATCGCACCGGTCACCACCTCCTGCTTGTCGCGGCTGTTCAGACGGGCAAAGAGCGTGTCGAAGTTCACCTTGCCGCTCTGCGTCTCCTTCAGCGCCTTCAGCGAGTCGTTTTGCGAGAGCTCGGGATGCCGGTAGGTATATCGCTGGGCTTCTGCATAGTACGCGTGCCCCACGCTGTCGTTGAACTCCTTGATGGAGTCCATATCGTGCAATATCTTGTCCAGACTCTTCGCACGGGCGTCTGCAGAGATGTCGGCCAGGTCGGCCAGATTGAAGTCACCGTCGAAGTCGAGCACGATACGTTTCGTCGAGAAAGACTCACGGCGATAGGGCACAGCGGCACTGTTGGCCAGATCCTGCGAGCGCATGTTTTCGAACCACTCGCCGCTATACAGCGTCAGCAGCAGGTGTTTCTTCTCGGCCGTCGACTGCATCATGCCGGAGTCGGCCAGGATGATCGCCTGGTCCTCGTAGCTGCCCGACTGACGGTAGATCATCACGCCGTAGAGTATACCCGTCTTCATGTCCTTCTTCTGCACGTAGATGTTGCTGCCCTGAATACCGTCGTAGAAGATGCCTTCGGGGATTTCCACCTCAGGGCTCTTCTGCTTCACGCCCAGCAGAAGCCGGTAGAAACTTTGGTTGGCCATCGGGGCCACGATATTCTGGAAATAGAACGATACGCCCGCTATCAGTATCACGATGAAGATCAGAGGCCGGAAGGCTTGCAGCAGCGACACACCCGCAGCCTTGATGGCTGTCAGCTCCGAACTCTCGCCTAGATTTCCGAACGAGATGAGCGACGACAACAGAATGGCCAGCGGCAGGGCCTGTGGAATCAGCATCAGACCCATATACCAGAAGAACTGCGCCATCACCTCCAGCGACAGACCTTTACCGATGAGCTCGTCGACGTATCGCCACAGGAACTGCATCATCAGCACAAACTGGCAGATGAAGAACGTTCCAATGAAAAGCAGTCCGAACTGCTTGACGATGAATATGTCTAATTTCTTGATTCGGAACATAATCAGCGTGCAAAGGTACAAAAAAACAACGAATTACACGAATTTTGCGAATTATTATTAGTTAAATCACCTCTTTTCATAAGTAGGGATTGTGATGTCACACCATATAATTAGTGTAATTCGTGAAATTCGTAGTTTTATGGATTACAGTCCGCTGGCGCGGTGGAGCCTGTCGAGGTTGCTTTCCCAGAGAATCATCAGTCCGTCGGCATCGTCATCCTCCGCAAAGTCGGTGATGAGCAGGTTCAGATGGTCGGTCACCGGACTCTTCTCGATGCGCATCTCCCAATAGCTGTCGTCGTCATCCTCTTCCCAGTGCAACCGTATGTGGTCGTATTTCACATATTCTATTAACTGCGCCTTGCGGATATCCTGCTCGGTCCAAGGCTCGCCCCAGGTAAAGGTAAACACACCTTCTTCTTCTGTCACATGGTCTGCCAGCCAGCGTTCCAGACCGTGGGCACTGCTGATAATCTCCCAGATAATGTTTGGAGACGCCGTCGTCAGAGGGTATTCGATGTCTATTCTCTGTTTTCCCATACGCTTTAGGGGTTGGTTATTGTTATTCGTCGGTACAAAATTACAGAAAAATAATGGATTAACAAAATATTTTCTGAAAAAATTTTGGTAGTTTCCAAAAAAGTAGTACCTTTGCACCCGCTTAACAAGATGATGGCGGGATAGCTCAGCTGGTTAGAGCGCATGATTCATAATCATGAGGTCGCCGGTTCAATCCCGGCTCCCGCTACCAGAGGCACAGCAGACCGCAGCATCGCAGTCTGCTTTTTTGTTTGATAAACAGTAAACTTATAAATAAGGTATGAAGACAAAGCATATACAGTACGAAACGACGGGCACATGCTCGAAACTGATTGATGTGACTGCCGACGAGAATGATGTCATCCAGCAGGTGTTTTTCCTCGGAGGGTGCAACGGCAACCTTCAGGGTGTCAGCCAGCTGGTCACAGGTCAGCGCATCGACGATGTCATCCATAAGCTCGATGGCATCCGATGCGGCACCAAGGGCACCTCTTGTCCCGACCAGCTCTGCCGTGCCCTCGAGAAGCTCAAATCCGCTCCTCTTCAGGATTAACGGCGCAGACATTCCCCACATTTCTGTGAGCTCTATCCCTCCACCCAATTTACGTACTGAACTCCTGGCATTTTTTCAAAATGCTTGATATTGTGAGTTACATTTCTTGGAGGCGAAATTATAATAAATAAACGAAATAAGCAAATAAAATATTAAAAATATGGAATATACAAAGGCTGGCATGTCACGATGCCAGCTCTTTTTTGCCTTTTTACTTTGAGATTTATTGCTT
>Ga0247611_10006995_pt1 | contig 14331 bp, 13 predicted proteins | sample 177DNAGHGhighgp2_FD_192422 | JGI IMG/M metagenome (GOLD analysis project Ga0247611, IMG submission 192422) | Sheep rumen microbial communities from Palmerston North, Manawatu-Wanganui, New Zealand - 1770 DNA GHGhigh gp2 | ecosystem: Host-associated > Mammals > Digestive system > Stomach > Rumen...
TGTATTACTTGGTGGAGAAGTGACTGAAGATGGGGAAGTGGTTCGTTCTAATGATCCTGAAATAAGAAAGAAAAAAGGAAACATAAAAATGGTTACACTTTCTGCTACTCCTGAAAGAGATGTAGATGGCAGAGATATGACAAAGGTGTGGGCAAGAGCATTTGGGGATTATACAGAAGAAGAATTATCTGATGATATTAGAGCAGATTTAGGTTTGAAAATGACTTTACCAGATGCTATAAATAAAGGGATTCTTCAAGATCAAAACGTAGTTTATTATGATTGCAACTTAGTTTATACAGATGATTATCAATTTCTTGTTAGGCAGGCTTCAAATTTAAATGATAATTTGGAGACTAGAGAAGAAGCAGAAAAATCATTAGAAATAATTAATAGCCAGGTAATTGGAATAGAAAACTTTCATAAATTACGACCAGAAGTGCAAGAAGCTCAATTAAAAGAAAAACAGATACAAGTAATGGTAAAAGCAATAAAAGATGGGCTTTTCAATGAACATGGTAAGTTTATTTTATTTGCGCCACATACAAGAAATGAAGATACGGAAACTCCACAAACGAGAGAAGAATTTTTAAGAAATCATACTCAAAAAACTTTAGATATTTTGGAAGAAGCTTTAAGAAGGGCTGGAGTAGATACAGGAATTGAGGTTGATTATATTACTTCAGACAATACTGATGAGACAAATGCCACGATATTAAATAAATTTGATGCGAAAGATACAACGCAAGGGCCAATTCATATAGTGGTAGCACAGGAGAAGTTTAATGAAGGTGTTCATGCTAAGAAAATCTCGGGTGGATTTAATACAAGGAAAATAACTGAGCAGCAGAACACAAATTTAAGAGCTCAGTCAATCTTGTTCTTGCAGCAAAAAGGAAGATTTGACCACGCAATAATTCCTGGAAGGCCGTTGCCACCTAAACCAACAATTTTTGACGTTTGCAACAATTTTTATATTCAAAATGTAAATGGAGCTGTTGATCCATCACAAGTAATAGATATATTTAAGCTAACTGATACGCAAAAAGTACTGCACAATGCTACATGTAGAATTAGAAATATGATAAATGTTGAAAAAGCTAATATGGTGGATGTATTACCAAGACTATTAGCAATTTCAGATGTACTTAATAAATATAAAATAAACATAAACTACGATAATGTTAAAAAAGGTGGACTATTAAGTTTACTTAATAAAAAGAAATATGCTTCAGTTAAAGATGAGGTTTTACAAGAGCTTGAAGAACGTTTACTTATTAATAAAAAAGGTGACGAATATGTAGATTATCCTTTAGGAAAAGTGCTTTCAAAGGCAAGAGAATCATATTTCAATGGTACGAAAGAGTTTGGAAAATATAGTTTTAGAGAAATGATAGATTCTGGCATCGTGGATAAAACAAGTCCAGACTACAAAAAGGCTAAAGAAAAAGGTTTCATAGATAGCCGAGGATTTGTTGTCATGAACGTAGCAGAAGAACATTTATTTTTTAATGTTGATACAGGCACGATGTTTGGTAAGGACGGTAAAGATATAGATGGATTCTACGATGGACAATTTGATCCTGTAACAGGATTAGATGATGAAAAGTTTAATAAAAGAGGCTTTAATAAAGATGGAATACACAAAATTACCAAAACTATTCATGATCCAAATGGATTTATGGCGGATGGTAAGAATATTTTAACTGGAACAGATAGAGACCTAAATGATTTCAATTGGGATGGTATCAGACCATTTTATAATAAAAATAAAGAACTTGTAGGAGGGTTTGATAAAGAACACTATTATCATACCTATGATAGTGAAACCAAAAAGTATAGCAAAGCAAGATTGGGAAAATATGCACCATATCAAAAAATGGGAAAGAAAATTCAAAATGTTGATTACTACGGTTTTGATAGCGTTTCACAAAGGAATTGGCTTAATGGCGGAGCATATACAGATCAAAGTGGTTTTAGCAAAGATAAAGTATATGAAAAAAATCGTAATTTATTGAATAGTAAAGATCCAAGCAAGGCTTATTATGATGATTATGGATATGATATAGACCGATTTGATATTCATGGATTTGAACCTGGTTTTAGTGTGTGTGATTCAGTAAAAAAGCTTCCAACACATAGAGATACAGGAACTAGATTAAGCCCTAGTGGAAATACTCAATTAATGTATTCATCACAATATATTGACTTTCAAGAGTTCTTAGCAAAACAAAATAGAGATATTTCCATTAATGTGGACGATAAAGGTAGACAGTTTTTTAGTATAAAAACTGATCTTGGAAGAGAAATGCTAGGAAACGCTAAAGTTAGCAAAATGTATACATTTATGGGATTTTCACCATCAGGAATTAATACTTATACTGGAGTTATGACTGATATATACGGGTTTACACTAAAGGATTATATGCAAAACTATAAAAATCGTGATGGTTTTGCACCTAGAGATGTTCTCAGATTTAATAGAATATATAATGAAAGTTTATTATATCCAAAGCCTAAATACAATCCATATTCCAACAGTAATTTTGTCTCAAATATCTTGGGAACTGATAAAGCTGGTAAAGACAAAAAGGGAAATCTTGATCCATCTTTATTAGTTGCAAAAGATTTTGTTGAAAAATGTATAAAGGGTGATATGGATGAAAATAGTTTTCTTATTGAATATGCTAAAAAGAACAGATTGTTATTATATAATCCAATTCCAGGAAGGCCATCAGAGGCTAAGTATTCATTGAGAGCTAATCTTACAAGGGCATTTGAATTATATAGAATTTGTCCACAACTTGCTAAGTCCAAAGGTGCCAAAGAGGTTATGGATGCCATTTATAATTCAAGCTCTGAGAAAGTAAATAAGTTATTAACTCCAAATATTCAAAACTTTAAAAATAAAGTTAAATTTGATCATAAAATGTTACAACGTGCAATAGATAATATTGACAAATCTAAAAAGCAATATAAAGAGGAGTATAGAACTTCAATAGAAAACAAAAGGGATGAGGCTGAAAAGCTTAATAAAATTGTAGATGGTGATTCGGGGGGAAGATAAATGTCAAATTCAGATAATAATAACCAATCTAAAATGCTTAAAATAAAGGATAAAGGACTAGTAAGAACAATAATAGATAAAATTCTAAGCATTTTTAAAAAAGAAAAAACTAAAAATGTGGATGAAACCATTGTAGAGACTGATTCTCCAGCCTATACCTGGTCTCCATTATCTACTGAAGTAATTGAGAAGGAATATTTACCGGCTGCTGATTATGATGAAATTGAAGAAGAAGATTATTTTTCTAACGAAAATATGATTACAAATAAGGAGAGTTATGATATAGTAATGTCGAAGTTATCTTCCGGAGAACTAAAAATTGGCGATTTGTCAATCCCTGATGCATTAAGGATAAATTCGATGCTAGAAACAGAACTTGAGCTTAAAGCAGAAAAGCTTGGAGTACAAGTGGATTCTCTTGATATTATAAATGCTAATGATAACGAGAATGAATAGTTACTATAAGGATTAAACATTGAAAAACTTTATTTTAATAATATTTGGACTTTTACCATTATTTTTATTGGTGAAACCTTTAAAAGATAGTATAACTAATAAATCAAAACTAAGTCATTTTTATAAAAGCTATAAGAATGACTTAGTTTTAGTGCTTTTTTTAATGATAGGTACAGTCGTTCGACTATGTTCTATTGACAAAATGCCTAACGCATTAAATGTTGATGAAGCCTCTGCAGGGTACGAAGCTTTTTCAATTTTAAAGTATGGCATAGATAGAACTGGAAGGCACTTACCTGTTTTTTTATATTCATGGGGAAGTGGACAAAATCCTTTATACTCATACATCTTAATACCCATAATTGCAATAGGTGGGTTAAATATATATACTACTAGATTACCTATGGCTATTATCGGAATCTTTTCTTTATATGCCTTTTATTATCTAATAAAAAGCATATTTGAGGATAAAAAGATTTCGCTTATTGCTTTAATGTTTTTCGCATTATGTCCATGGCACATTATGAAATGTAGATGGGCGCTCGAAAGCAATATATTCCCTGATATAATATTGTTTGGTACATTATTCTTAGTTTTAGGATTTAAAGAAAAAAAAGAAATATACAAAATAATTGCTTTTATTCTTTTTGGCATTTCAAGTTATGCTTATAGTACCAGTTATATATTCTTGCCGGTATACGTTATAGGAGTACTAGTTTTTGAACTTTACAAAAAAGAAATTAAAATTAAAGATGCTATAAAATATCTAGCGATAGTGTTTATTGTTTCTTTACCTATAATTCTATATGTCTATATAAACGTTTTCGATATTAAAGAAATGAATATATTGGGAATTACAATACCCAAATTAGCTCAAAATAGGTATGAAGAGGCTTCGACAATTTTTCAGGATAATATGTTTGAAAAATGTGTAGATAATTTATTAGATACAATAAGACTTATTATAGTTCAAAATGATGGATTAGAATGGAATACACTTTCAACATATGGATTATTCTATCCAATAAGTAGCATTTTTCTATTTTTGGGAATATACTTTAGTTTAAAAAAATATCGCGGCAACAACTTGAATACTATTATTAATATTTGGATGCTTGCTGCAGTTACGGTGTCTGCTTTTTGTGTTGTTAATACTAATAGAGTAAACATCATATTAATTCCATGTATATATTATATAATCATTGGATTAGCTAATTTTGTAGAAAAATATAAAATTATGATACCTATACTGCTGATTATTTATCTATATTTATTTGCATGCTTTATGATAGACTATAGTCATTTGGATTTTAACAATTATTCTACATTTACGAATGGAATTGAAGAAGTATGCGAGTACGTTAGAAATATAGAATCAGATAAAGTATATTGTGACTATTCATTTAAAGAGCCATATATTTATTTCTTATTTTACAATCAAGAAAATACACATACCTTTTCAGATACTGTAGAATATATAGATGAAAACGGGACTTTTGACAACGTTAAAGGATATGGTAGATATCATTTTTACTTACCTGAAAAAGTTGAAGAAGGAAATGTCATTATAGTACCAAAAGACAAAGAATTAGACTATAGTTCTTCATTTAAAAATATGCGTACCATTAACCAATTTTCAGTTTATGAATACTAATGGAGGGAAAATGCTAAAAAGCAAACGATTTACTAACCTAATACTATTTATCATGTTTGTCTTAATCATATCATTTTATGTTTTTGATAGAGGCATAAACGATTTTGATGAGTTATGGAATTTTAATTTTGCACTTAATGTTTCTAATGGATTAGTGCCATACAGAGATTTTAATATTTTACAAACACCATTAATGCCATTTATTTCTGGATTGTTTTTAATAGTGTTTGGAAAAGAATTACTTATAATGAGAGTATTAGGCATTATTCTTTCTGCTAGCATTATTTTTATGGTATACAAAATACTTAATAGACTCAAAGTAAACTCAATATACGCTATAGGAGTTTCGTTATTTTTAATTTTTATCTATAAAAATTATTTTACAATTGACTATAATTTTATGAATTTATTGTTAATTTTAATAATTATTAGTTTGGAATTGAAAAATATAGATATACATGGCTTTCTATATAATTTTTGTATTGGACTAATCCTTGGACTAACTATATTGACTAAGCAATCAACCGGTTTTATTATTTCATTTATCGCTTGTGGATATAGATTATTCTTAGTTAGAAATAAGGAGAGTTTTATAAACTATATAAAGTCATCATTTTATAGAGTGCTTGGAATATTATTTCCTGTAGTTTTATTTTTAGTATTCTTACTTACAACAAAATCATTTCATGATTTCGTTGATTATGCTATTTTGGGAATTAGAACTTTTTCAAATTCAAGAAAATATACATCACTTCTTAATTCAGAAAAATTTGTTGCGGTTTCAAGTATAGTGGTACCAACAGTTGTTGTAATAGGAATTGTATATTCAATAATTACTTCAAATAAAGTTAAGTGCATATTATCTTTTTATTCGTTAGGTTCATTGTTTTTGGTATATCCAATTTCAGATTCAATTCATTTTTTAATTGGAGCAATGCCAAGTTTTGTATTACTTGCATACTTGCTATTTGAAGTATTATCTAAAATTTATGATGAAGAGAAAGGACATAACAAAGAAACTATGATTGCTTCTAAAATATTAAATGAAGCAATAGTATTTGCATTTATCTTTATGAGCCTTTATAATACATATAGAACATTTGAAAAGTTGATTTCAGAAAAAGGATATCAGAGTTTAGCTCATTTTCGAGGTATATATATGGACGAAGATGAAATTTCAGAAATCAAGAACGTAGATGAATTAATACTAAGTGACAAAGAGAATACTCTAATGCTTGACGCGTATGCGTCAATATATATGATACCAATTGATAAGTATGATAAAGACTTTAGTCTTTTTCTAAAGGGTAATTTGGGCGGTAAAGGAGAAGATGGGATCATTTCTAAATTACAATCTTTAAATGCTGATAGTAAATTCCTCATTAGAAAAGATGAATATAGACGTAATTGGCAAACACCTGATGAGGTTATTTCTTATGTAAAAAAAGAATATAAAAAAATTGATGAAATTGAGATATTTGACATTTATGTTAAAGAATAGAAAGGACGATAATAATGATTACAACAGTATATCTTATAAGACATTCTGTGAGATTTAATAGTAAAAGAATTATAAAAAATAATTCTAGTCAGTCTAAAATACTACTAAACGAAAAAATATGTCTAAGTGTTGAAGGGGAGAAGAGAGCAGAGATTTTGTGTAATGAGAAAGAATTACAAAATATTGATGCAGTCTATGCTAGTAATTGCGTAAGGACCCTACAGACAGCCAAATATTTGATAGAAAGGCAAAATATAGGCGTAACTATAGACGATAGATTTGATGAGAGAAAATCTGGAAAACCAAATGATCATATATATAAGGATTGGTGGGTTCGTCAGTTTACAGACGAAAACTTTAAAACTGAAGGCGGAGAAAGCCAAAAAGAAGTAGTGGCAAGATTCTCAGAGGCATTCTATGAAATGCTAAATCAAAATAAAGGGAAGAGAGTAGCTATTTTTTCTCACGGATATGCAATATTTTTCTTTCTAATGACATGGTGTAAATTTGAATATTTAGGAGAAAAAGATTCTGTAAAATTAACATATAATGGAAAAGATATTTTTAATAAAAAAATAAGTGCTCCAGAAGTATTTAAATTACTATTTGATGATGACAAGCTTGCATCTATAGATTGCCTAGAATTTGAAGATTTACCCTATATGGATGCATTGAGCTGATAATTAGGGGGATTTATATGAGAATTGGAATAGATATTGATGATACGACTTTTTATACAGTAAAATCCATGATAAAGTATGGTGATATATATGAAAAGCTTGCTGGTCATGCTGTTAATAAAAACAACATGGGATTAATTAAAAATAGATATTACTTAAATGACTTATATGGATGGGATGATAAAACAAAATTTGATTTTTTTGATAAATTCTATAAAAATGTGCTTGAGGAATGTACTGTTATTCCTGGGGCTAAGGATGTTATAAGCAAACTTAAAGAAAAGGGAGACTCTATTCATTTTGTTACTGCAAGATTAATGAATATAGAGGGCTGTGACACGGAGACCATTACTAGAAAAAGTTTAGAAGATAACGGAATACCATATGATTCTTTAAATCTTCACATTGGAGACAAATTATCATTTTTTTTAGAAAACAAATTAGATATTTGTATTGAAGACAGTTATGATACATGTCGTGAACTAACAGATAATGGAATTAAATCTATACTCATGACAACTAAAATGAATTTTGCCGTTGATAATAAAGATATAAAACGTGTTAATACTTGGGAAGAAATTTATGAAGAAATTGAAGATTATAGGAAGTGTATAAATGGAAAAGCATAAACGAATATCAAATAAACAATTTGAAATATATATGGAGCAACTTGCTTCTAGATTAAATGAATTTCTTAGGAAAAATCACATAAGAATTGATTATGTTTGTCCAATTTTGAGAAGCGGAGCTGTACCGGCAGTGTATTTAGCTAATAAATTAAACATAATAAAGTTTGCACCTATACAGATAAAGCATATTGCATATAATGATGGTGCAAATGGTTATGTTGATTTATTTGAACCTTTTAAGAGCATGGAGATAAATAAAAAAGAACCGGTATTTTTAGTTGTGGATGCTACATGTGCTTCTGGTGAAAGTTCAAGAATATGTATGGAAAAGTATAGAGAACAATATCCAAATTGTAAAATCATTTTTATTTGTATCGCAAAGAAGTATAATTCTCCGACTTTTGAAGATCTAACTATTTTTGAAGACTTTGCTTATTATTATAATGGTACTAATAATTATACAAAAGATAAATGTAAAGAATTAGGGATTTCATACTATGTTCCACTATATCCATGGGAAATACTGGAACAAGAGAGAAATCACCCAGATGACCTAGAGAATAATATATTTTTTTAGGAGGATGTTTTAATTGGTTTTAAATGGGAATACTATAAAAGAACTATTTAAAAAGAATTTACTAGTTGAAAATGGAAAGATAGATAATGTTCATTCCTCTTCATATGATGTAACATCAAGCGAGTATATATTGAAGGTAAAAAAGTCAAAGAAGGACATATATTTAATTGATGCAAAAAAGCTTGAAAACATGTATGAAGTGGTAAATATTAAAGATGGATATCGATTTAAACCAGGAGAGTTTATATTGGTTGCACTAAATGATATGTTTAATATACCAGACAATATATGTGCATCTATAAGAGGAAGGACATCATATAATCGCTTAGGAATATCTATAACTATACAACATCTTAATCCAGGTTATAGAGGTAAACTAAACATCGCTATAAAAAATAATTCTGTGAATACATATGTTTTGATGCCTAATATGGCTATCGCACAAATTGTATTTGAAGAGATGGACGATAAAGTCAGTGAAAGTTTGCTTTATTCAAATAGTCATTCGTATCAAAATGAAGACGGATTGAAAGGTTCAAAAGTGTACTCGGATTATATTGGTAAAGTTTTTAGACATTTTAAGGGCAATTATTATTATATTGATAGCATATGTATGGACTCTGAGACTAAAGATTATATGGTTGTCTATAAAACGTTATATGACCGCGAAGACTCTAAAATATGGACAAGGCCAGCCAAAATGTTCTTTGAAGAAATAGATCCTAATAGAAAGGGAAATGTGACTAAGCAAACTCATAGATTTGAAATAGTAAATGATTTGACTAAGGATTATACTAAAAATGAATAATAGGAGAAATTAATGGAGAATAATATAAAAGATTTACAAAAAAGAGCTTATGAGAATTCAATGAAACATGGTTTCCATGATGAAGGTACAGAAAAAGAATTCGGGGACATTATTGCTTTGATGCATTCAGAATTAACGGAAGCATATGAAGAATATAGAAATCATAGAGGATTTAACGAAACATATTACGAAGATGGGAAAAAGCCATGTGGTATTCCTTCAGAACTTGCTGACGTTGTAATTAGAATTCTTGATTTTTGCGAAAGTAAAAATATTGACTTAGAAAAAGTTTTGCTTGAAAAGATGGAGTATAATGAAACAAGGCCATATAAACATGGAAATAAATTAAATTAAAAAAATATTGACACAGAATGAAATTAGTGTTAATATCTTATGAAATCAATTATTGAAATTTTTGTGGAGGAAATAAAGGTGAAATTCTTAAGTGAATTATATGCAAACTTTAGATATGTCTTTTGCTTTGAATATTATTTTCAAGGCTTATTTGCATATGATTTTTCTTTTGATGAGTAGCGTTTTTCTCTAGGATACATTTATATTATAAATTGGCAGATATGACTCATTGAAAGTCATATCTGTTTTTTTATTGAAATTAATTTAAATACAATAATTGATAAAAAATATAGGAGGTATTGATTATGGAAAATAATCTAACGAAAAAGTATGGTTTAATTACAGCCATCTGCATGGTAGTCGGAATTGTAATTGGTTCTGGTGTTTTCTTTAAAGCACAAAACATATTAAACCTAACATCAGGTAATATGCCATTAGGTATTTTAGCTTGGATTATAGGTGGATTAATAATGATTTTTTGTGCATATTGCTTTTCAGTTTTATCTACAATGTATAATAAGATAAATGGTATTGTAGATTATGCAGAAGCAACTTGCGGACAAAAATATGGTTATAATATTGGATGGTATATGGCAACAATTTATACCCCTTGTATTACATCAGTATTAGCGTGGGTTTCAGCAAGATATACATTAGTTATTTTTGGAATGCAAGACCCTACTACAGGATTATGCTTAAGTTTAAGTTGTTTATATTTAATTATTAGTTATGCTATTAATTCTTTGTCTCCAATAATAGCTGGAAAACTTCAAGTATCCACAACTGCTTTGAAACTTATTCCTATTATTCTTATGGCAGTTGTTGGTACAATCTATGGATTAGTAGTAACTCCAAATGGAGAAACTCAAAGTATACTTATATCAAATTTTGCTACAGCAGGAAATAGTAATATATCTGCATTATTTGGTGCAGTTGTTGCAACAGCATTTGCTTATGAAGGATGGATTTTAGCAACATCAATTAACTCAGAATTGGAGGATGCCAAAAAGAACCTACCAAAAGCTTTAATAATAGGAACAGCAATAGTAGCTGCTGCTTATATAATGTATTACATCGGAGTAGCAGGCGGTGCATCGGTTCAATCTCTTATGAACGATGGAGCAACAGTGGCTTTTAAAAATGTATTTGGGAGAGTTGGAGGAACTATTTTAAATGTGTTAATTGCAGTTTCATGTTTAGGTACATTAAATGGATTAATGGTAAGCTGCACAAGAAATATGTATTCATTAGCCGTTAGAAATAAAGGAATTTCTCCTAAAACATTCAAGCAAGTTGATCCAGTAACAAACATGCCAACAAATTCAGGAATAGTTGGGCTTGTTCTATGTGCAATTTGGTTATTCTATTTCTTTGTTGCTAATTTAGATACTGTTTTAGTTGGAAACTATTCAGCAGAATCTGCTAACTGGTTAATCAAATTATTAGGAACTTTAAATGCTGAAACAAACATGTATCAAGTTGGATGGTTTGCTTTTGATTCATCAGAGTTACCAATTGTTGCATTATATGCAATGTACATTCCGATTTTTATTAAAATGATAGGATTAAAAGAATTATCAATTGTAAAGAGAGTAATAATGCCTATCCTTGCAATAATAGCTTCAGCATTTATGATAATAGCAGCTATCTATGCTCATAAATGGGGCGTTTTATACTTCCTAATAATTTTTGCAATTGTTATGATTGTAGGAAATGTTGTTAATTCAAAAAATAAAAGTGAAGCATAAAATAAAAAACTTAGAAATAATTTTATGAAAAATTATGCTATTTGACTATATTGAAATATTATGTAAATTATGATATAATATTTACATTACAGTTAACATACTCCAACTATACTGAGTGGAGTTAGGTCATTTACTATAAAAGGAGACAATATGATAATCAACTTTAGTGTAGCTAAATACATCTTTGAAGTAAGATTAACTATCGGAGAAATGCATGACACTAAGAAAGATGTTACGTATAAGTTTGAGGCAGAACCTTCAGGAAGTACATACTATTTGAGGTCTGTTGGTAATGGAGACCAGTATATTCCTCTAAAAGCGTACAGAGATGCTGCAGAACATCTTTTTGAATTCAGCGAAGCTCCGGCAAACCAGGTATGTGTTGAGTTTTCAAAGGATGAACAGATTTTCATAAGACATAGGAACTGTATTGACGAAACTCTTATGAGAATTTTGATCAATCCTTCTACAGTACAGGTTTATTGGTAAGGCACAAAGCGTTATACTTAAAATGATTTTAAAGAAGCTGATGCTAGTTATGGCATCAGCTTCGCTTTTATGTTTTTGTGATATATAGATTTACTTTTAAGTTGGATTGTGATAATTTATCCTAAGAAGAAAAATTTAAAGGAGTAAAAAATGGAAATATTAAAAGATGAAAAAAATAACAATTATATCAAGGATACTAATCCATTTGAAAAATTTAAAATTATAGACAATGACATCTTAGCTTTTTATTTAAAGTATAATCAATTGAAAAACATATATAGGCAAGGATGGTTAAAAGTTAGGGTAGGAATAGAGTTTAAGGAAAAATGTGAATCAATAGCTGACCACTCATTTTCGGTAGCTCTTCTTGCATTAACGATCATAGAAAAATATAAATTAAATTTAGATGCTTTTAAATGTATAAAAATGGGGATAATACACGAATTAGGAGAAGTATATGCTGGAGATTTTACACCATATGATAATGTGAGTAAAGAAGAAAAGCATCTAAAAGAAAAAGAAGCTATTATAACAGTACTTGAGTCTTTGGACCAGAATAATGATTTTATGGAATTGTGGAATGAATTTGAGGAAGGAAAATCAGAAGAAGCTAAGTTTATAAAAAATATAGATAAGCTTGAATTCTTACTTCAAGCATGTGCATACGAATTTGATATACAGTATTTTAATATGTCTATAAATAACATAACAGATCCATACTGTAAAGAAATAGCACAAGCAGCAATGCAAATATCAAAAGGAAATAACAAACCTAAAATTATAGGATAAATGAACTGACTAGTTTTTTGCAATTTACATAAAAATATGGTATAATTAAGAAGTAAGTATTTTGTTTTTGAAGTCGTCAATAATCGATTGGGGGCTTCATGCCTCTAATTATTAATTAAAAATGGAGGTTAAAAAATGGGAAAAAAGCAAAATAGAAAAATGACTCAGAGAGTCAAACAGATGCTGGAAAGCAGACGGACGGAACTTTGTGACAGACTTTCAAAAGACTTCGAAAATACAATTTTTGAAGGACTATCCCAGCTTTCTGACAAGGAACTTTCCAAGACCAGAAAGATGGATGTTACCTATGAAATCAACAACGGGAAACTTTCCCGGATTTCGGAAGTGCTCTGGCAGGATATTAACAGCAAGCAGAAATTTATCCAGGTGAAAAAATGTAAATTTGGTTTTTATCTGGATGCGTACAGAGCCTTCATTGATTTCAAAGAAGATTTATATCTTGATGACATGTTCATCGTCAAGCCGGAACTTCCCTTGAGGGATTGCAAGAAAGGGCGTGTCACTTTCAAGGTGTATTTTGATTGAAATCTCTGAGATGTTATTGATATTTTTTCCGTTAAAGAAAAACCTTCAGTTTTAGACTGTTGGTTTTTCTTTTTTATCCAAAGTGTTACATCGTTACTTATGCGTGATATAAGTGTAATTTAAGAAATAAAAAAGATATTTAATTATAATAAAGCTCGAAACTGACAATTTCAGCTACATACAAGCATTTTTATAAAACTAGTGGATTGAACCTCTGTTTTCGTAGTGTTAACATATCATTAGATGATAGAAAAGGAGATATGCCATGAAAGCTGAAGCAAAGTATATTGGACAAATAAAAGAAAAGAGTGAAAGGGTAGTTGATTTAAAGAAAATTATCTCTAAAAGTGAAGCTTTTATTCAAGATGAATTGGACCAGGGGCCTGCTGCAGATAGAGGGGAAGTTGATAGACTAGAAGGAGAAATTACTGCTGCTAATGAAGAGATAGCAACATTAGAGGCAGAGATGTCTGAGCTTGCATATATGCCAACAAAAGCCAACCTAGAAGCCGTGATTAAAGGACTAAATGAACATAAAAGTGAACTAACAGATGAAATGCAAGGATATTCGGGTGCAATACAAAAGACAGATGATATGTTAGAAACTGAGAACGAATTAACAGAAGCAGAAAATGCTTTAAAATATAATACAGAAACTCTTGACATGATTACAGAAATTGAAAAGTTAGAGGCTGAACTAGAGTCATTAAATGCTGAACGCGACTCAATAGATGAAGATTTAAAAGATTTAGCAGAGACAGGAGCATATTATATTCCGGATGAGTATTCTACGGATGATGTTGATAGGAGGATTGGTGAAACACAAAAAAAACTTGATACATTGATGGCTAAATATAGTGAGAGAAAGATTAATTTCGGTAATTTTCCTAAATTACAAGAAAGTTTTGTAAGTAAAAATAGCACCTTAAGAGTAGATGAAGAAACATTGGCTGATGAAATATGGGCTTCTAGTGAAAAAGATGGAATCTCAAACTTAAAATCAAACTTTAAGAAGAATGGTATAGAATTAACG